>ENA-UPTF01000107-UPTF01000107.1-marine-metagenome-genome-assembly--contig:-NODE-107-length-56116-cov-3.470940_pt1 | contig 56116 bp, 49 predicted proteins | sample MGYA00238166_ERZ767019 | MGnify/ENA primary metagenome ERZ767019 (study PRJEB28930, sample SAMN06266391) | marine metagenome | isolation source: Sea water from 250 m depth | place: Atlantic Ocean | study... | reverse complement strand
CCACTAGATCGAGTAAAAACAAATGATTGTCGGTCCCATTCGAAACAACCTTATACCCTCGCTCCTGGAAAGACCCAGCCATCATCCGAGCGTTGTCCAAAACACGTTGCTGATATGACCGAAACTCCTCCGTCATCGCCTCTTTGAAACAAACCGCCTTCGCCGCAATAACATGCATGAGTGGTCCTCCCTGAGAGCCAGGAAAGAGCGCCGAATTGAGTTTCTTTTCTATCTCCATATTGGCGCGAGCCAGGATGATGCCACCTCTCGGCCCCCCCAACGTTTTGTGGGTAGTGGACGTCGTCACGTCGGCGATCGAGACGGGATTGGGACAAAGTTCCGCAGCTACCAATCCAGCGACATGGGCCATATCAACCACAAGATAAGCGCCAACTGAATCGGCAATCTCACGAAATCGCGCCCAGTTCATCGTCCTGCTGTAGGCGGAAAACCCAGCCATTATGAGTTTGGGACGATGTTCTGATGCCAATTTTTCTACGCTTGCGTAATCGACTTCTCCCGATTCGGCATCAAGGCCGTACTGTATGGCGTTGTACAGCTTCCCCGAAAAATTTACCGAAGCACCATGCGTGAGATGCCCTCCATCGGCGAGGCTCATGCCCAGAACGGTGTCGCCAGGCTCCAACAACGCGAGGTATACCGCCGCATTGGCCTGCGAACCCGAGTGGGGTTGGACATTGGCGTAATCGGCCCCAAACAACGTCTTCACTCGTTCGATCGCGATCTCTTCCACTCGATCAACATTCTCGCAACCGCCGTAATAGCGTTTCCGGGGATAGCCTTCGGCGTACTTGTTCGTTAGAACGCTACCCTGAGCTTCCAAGATTCTGGGGCTCGCGTAGTTTTCTGAGGCAATGAGTTCGATGTGCTCTTCCTGACGCACAGTTTCATTCTGAATTGCTAACCAGATTTCTTCGTCAAAACCTTCGATGGTTGTGCCGCTATCGAACATCCCCTTCCGCTCAACTCTCGTGACAGCGCGCATCTTACACCAGGCCCCGTGCCCAAAACCGGTTGCATCGAAGACGCGACTTGCTTCGCCCAGATCATCCCTCAAAATGTCCACTTCTCAGCTAAAGCCCGAGTTTTTCGTGTCGCAGTACGTCTTTACCATGCAAGGAGTCTCCAAAACCGTCCCCCCAGGTCGACGAATTCTCGACAACATCTCACTGTCTTTTTTCCCCGGCGCGAAGATCGGGGTATTGGGATTGAATGGCTCCGGGAAATCGTCACTGCTGCGCATCATGGCCGGAGTGGACCGAGACTTTGATGGTGACGCAAGTCCGCAAAAGAACCTAAACGTTGGCTTCTTGCCCCAAGAACCCTCACTCGATTCAACCACCGACGTACGCGGAAACGTTGAACTAGGTCTCAAAGACACGATTCGCTTGCTTGAAGAATTTGAAACCGTATCAAACCGTTTTGCAGAAGTTGTCAACGATGACGAAATGAACCGTCTTATCGAAAGGCAAGGCGAGTTGACTGATCAAATTGAGGCATTGGATGGCTGGGGGCTCGAACGATCCCTTGAGGTCGCCGCGGACGCACTTCGACTACCCGCGTGGGATGCTCAAGTAGAGACACTTTCGGGGGGAGAGCGACGTCGTGTCGCGCTGTGCGCTTTGCTTTTGGCGAAACCCAACATGCTGCTACTCGACGAGCCAACCAACCATCTGGATGCCGAAAGCGTCGCGTGGCTCGAAAGGTTTCTTCAGGACTACCCGGGGACAGTAGTCGCCGTAACCCACGATCGTTATTTTCTCGATAACGTCGCGGGATGGATACTAGAACTCGATCGGGGCAAAGGTATTCCTTTCGAGGGAAACTATACCGCCTGGCTTGAAGCGAAAGAGCAGCGTCTCGAAATCGAAGCTCGTTCGGAACAATCGCGACAACGAGCGGTCAAAGCAGAACTTGATTGGGTGCGAACGAATCCCCGGGGACGACAATCCAAAAGCAAGGCACGTCTGCAACGTTTCGATGAACTTATGTCAGCTGAGGTGCAAAAGCGTAATGAAACAGCTGAGTTATACATCCCGCCGGGGCCTCGACTCGGTGACCGAGTACTTTCAATATCTTCGTTGTCCAAGAGTTACGGCGACCATCTATTAATCGACAAACTCACGCTTGAAATTCTACCGGGTGCCATCGTCGGCATCATCGGGGGGAACGGAACCGGCAAAACGACCCTGTTCAAACTGTTGACGGGTGAAGCCAAAGCCGACGACGGTCAATTCGCGTTCGGTTCCAGCGTCGAACTCGCCTACGTCGATCAATCCCGCGATTCGCTCTCAAGCAGCAAGACCGTTTGGGAAGAAATTGCATCAGATCAGGACACGATCCGCGTCGGTAACTACGAAATTAATTCTCGCGCTTACGTGGGTCGGTTTAACTTCCGTGGTCCGGATCAGCAAAAGCGCGTTGATCAGCTTTCCGGCGGAGAGCGAAATCGCGTTCACCTCGCCAAAGTGCTTCGCCGTGGGGGGAACGTCCTTCTTCTAGATGAACCTACCAACGACCTCGACGTTGAGACACTGCGAGCGTTGGAGCAGGCTCTGGCAAATTTTCCGGGTAGCGTCTTAGTTATTTCGCACGACCGTTGGTTTCTCGACCGCATCGCAACCCATATCCTAGCGTTTGAGGGGGATAGCTCGATTACGTTTTTCGACGGAAATTACTCCCACTACGAAAAAGACCTTCAAGAGAGGCGCGCACAGCGTGGTGCGGACGTTGGACCGACTCGGATCAAATACAAGCCCCTCTCGCGCTGATGGGCCCTACGAAATCTAAACTAAACCACTATCACCGAATCAGGGTTGAGACCGCTTCAAGCGCATCTGATAACGAGGCAACAGTTTGCACCTCAATCCCATCAATGGGCGCTCGCGGACGGTTTGCACGAGGAACCAAAGCTTGAGTAAACCCGTGTTTTTGTGCTTCGCGAAGCCGTTCTTGTCCGTTGGGCACGGGTCGAATTTCGCCCGTTAGTCCAAGCTCGCCAAAGACAACGAGATCCTTGGGCAACGCTTTGTTGCGAAAACTAGAGAAAACGGAGACCAGAAGGGCAAGATCGGCAGCTGTCTCCCCGACCCGGGCCCCGCCTGCAACATTCGCAAAAACGTCTTGGTCGGCAAGGGAAACACCGCAGTGGCGATGCATCACCGCCAGGTGCATCCCCAGGCGTTGGCCGTCTAAGCCGACCGCAACCCGTTTTGGATAGCCGCCCTGTACTTCATCCACCAATGCCTGGATTTCAACGAGTATCGGCCGAGTGCCTTCCCACGTGACTGTCACCACGCTACCCGGCGTCGTTTCTTGAGGACGTTCCAGAAAGATCGCTGAGGGGTTTTTTACTTCACGCAGCCCCCGATCAGTCATTGCGAACACACCCAGTTCGTTCACAGCTCCGAATCGATTCTTGATCCCACGAAGCGTTCGAAAGCGGCTTCCGGCCGACGAGTCCAACATCAAAAAACAGTCAATGATGTGTTCGAGAATCTTTGGTCCAGCGAGATTCCCTTCCTTCGTAATGTGACCCACTAAGACTATGGTTGTATTGGTTTGCTTAGCTAACCTGGTGAGGAAAGCGGCCGATTCTCGCACCTGCGGTACGCTTCCCGGAACACTCTCGACTCCGCTCATTTGCATTACCTGAATAGAATCGATGACGACGATGCCTGGGCGTTCCCTAGTGACCAGTTCTGCGACTTGCTCGGCGAAGGTCAATGACGCTATCTGAACATTCCCATCCGGTAACTCTAATCGCCGGGCTCGCTCCGCAATTTGTTGATGCGATTCTTCACCGCTCACATATAAACAAGCGATCTTTTTCGCCAATTCTGTAACGACTTGCAGCAGCAACGTAGACTTCCCTGCTCCCGGCTCACCACCGATCAAGACGACGGAGCCCGGGACGAAGCCGCCTCCTAGAACACGATCGAGCTCACTCAACCCTGTCTCGATTCGCGCACTGTCTTCCAGTCGAATGTCCGCGAGTTGTTGGACTGCGGTTGAGGTCTTGGCGAACTCCGTTACGACATTTTCAGTGACGGGATTGAGCTTCGCCACAGTGACTTGTTTGAGCGTGTTCCAGCTAGCACACGCTGAACACTGGCCTTGCCATTTGCTGTGATCGGCTCCGCAATCCTCACAGACGTACGCGAGTCTAACTTTTGCCATTATTGGACGAATGCGTCGTAGGAATCTGTCGGAGTGTAGTTCTCGAATTTCGTTAAGTTTCCAATAAAGGTTAAGCGAACCGTCCCGATCGGTCCGTTACGTTGCTTACTGATAATAATTTCGGCAAGACCTTTATCTGGTGAATCTTCGTTATAAACCTCATCTCTGTAGATGAAAAAGATAACGTCTGCATCTTGTTCGATAGCCCCGGACTCACGCAGATCCGACATGTAAGGACGCTTGTCAGGGCGATTCTCAAGGCTCCGATTGAGTTGCGAAAGCGCGACCAAAGGACAACGCATCTCTTTTGCGATTGCCTTTAACGAGCGTGAAATCTCTGATATCTCGGACGCCCGGTTGTCGTGTTTTTCCGAAGACTTCATTAGCTGCATATAGTCAACAACGATCATCTTTAATCCGCCCGTCTCACGGGACACTCGGCGTGCACGGGTACGAATGTCGTTCGGAGACAGAGCGGGGGTGTCGTCGATGTAAAGCGCTCGATCTTTCAACTGGCTGACTGCGCTGGTGAACCGGGGCCAATCATCGTCACTGAGCTCACCCGTCCGCATCCGCGTTTGATCAATGTGTCCCAACGAGGAGAGCATTCTCAAGATGAGTTGCTCTGCAGGTTGCTCCAGGGAAAAAAACAACACGGTTCCATCTCCCTCTTGCATAACCGCATGCTCGGCGAAATTTAGTGCCAGCGACGTTTTCCCCATCGAAGGCCGTGATGCAACGATAATGAGGTCGGAATTCTGCAGTCCCGCCGTCATACGATCGAGATCGGGGTAGCCTGTGGCGAGACCGGTAATCGGATCTCGCGTTCGATAAAGGGTTTCAATTCTGTTCACCGCATCGGTGAGTAGCGGCACCACATGTTGCGGACCGCCATCTTTCAAACGGCCTTCGGCAATCTGAAAAACGGCTTGTTCAGCAGCATCTAGAACGTCGGCAGCCTTTCGCCCCTCGGGCAAAAACGCCGAGTCAGAAATACTAGAGGCGGTTTGAATGAGTTGTCGGAACGTTGAATGTTCACGGACGATGTCCGCGTACGCGACAATGTTACTAGCGCCAGGAACGCTTTCGACTAACTCGGCTAAGTAAACGTTACCTCCCGCTTTGTCGATAAGTCCCCGAGATTGGAGAGCTTCCGAGAGGGTCACCGCATCCAGTGGTTGATTATCGTTGGCCAACTCACCCATCACCTCAAATATGATTTGATGTGCGGCTCTGTAAAAATCGCGGGCTTCGATTTTGTCTGCAATGTTGAACCATGCATCGTTGTTCAACATCAGCGCGCCTAAAACCGACTGCTCGGCCTCAACGCTATGCGGCGGCACCTTAAGACGCGATGTCGGATCTTCCCGAATTCCGGGGCTAGACTCTGGCATGGGCCGGGCTTCGACTACTGTACTAATGTACAGTCTACTCTCGACCTACTATGTGCTCGCGTCAAGCGTACCGGTGAAATCTGTCTTGAGTCGGCGTCGATTCGCGCACCCAAGGCTGAACAAGTTGTGGATGTTTTGTGATTACGCGGTGGACAAAATCCTGGCCGAAACTACTCCGCGACAACCTCGACATTGATCGTCCGCGTCACATCAGCATGCAGGTGAATATCCACCTGATAGTCTCCAATTATACGAATCGCGCCTTCAGACATCACAACTTCGCTTTTCCTGACTTCAATACCCGTGTCGCTGAGCGCTTGAGCAATCTCGGCAGTACCCACCGAGCCGTATAATTTTCCTTCTTCACCCGTCCGGGCGACGATGGTCACAGTACACTCTTCGAGTCGTTGAGCACGTTGTTCCGCCTCAGATAGGCGAGCGACTGCTGATGCCTCTAGTTCGGATCTCTTTGCCTCAAAAACTTCCCGATTTTCCTCGGTCGCCCTCACAGCCTTGCCCTGAGGTAACAAGAAGTTTCGGGCGTAGCCGCTTCGCACCCCGACTTCTTCGCCTAGATCGCCCAGATTGGTCACTCTTTCCATCAAGATAACGTTCATAGGAATCCTATTAGTTGTCGTGCTGGTCGGTATACGGCAACAGTGCTAAATACCGCGCACGTTTCACGGCTCGGGCCAATTGTCGTTGATACCGTGCACTGGTACCCGTGATACGACTTGGCACAATCTTGCCCGTCTCGGTAATGTAGTCTTTAAGGAGGTCGAGATCCTTATAGTCGATTTCCTTAATTCCCTCCGCCGTAAACCGGCAATAGCGCTTGCGTCCAAAACGTCTTGCCATGATCAGTCTTCCTCTTCCAGTACTTCTTCCGCCTCAACATTTTCAGCTTCGTTCTGAACATCTTGCGCGGGGGTGTCTTCTGTCGAAGCCGCTGGCTCGGTTGCTTCCGTATCGTTTCCAGCATCATCACCATCGACGTTCGACTCGGTCTCTCTCGCGACCGCTCGCGCTTGCTCGTCCTCGCGCTGACGGTCTCTCTCACGATCTTTTTCTTGCTCCCTCAGTTCTTCTGCATACAGCTTGGATATCCCCGTCTCAGGCTCTCTTTTCGACATAATCATGTGGCGCAACACCGCGTCATTGAATCGAAACGCGCTTTCCACTTCGTCAAGCGTCTTTTGATCTGCTTCGATATTAAAGAGGATGTAGTGGGCTTTATGGATGTCTTTGATGGGATAGGCCAGCTGTCGCCGACCCCAATCTTCGGTACGGTGAATGACACCGTCATTTCCTTCGATCATAGTTTTGTAGCGCTCGACCATTCCAGGGACCTGTTCCGACTGGTCGGGGTGCACTAGAAAAACAACTTCGTAATGACGCATAGAAACTCCCTTCGGTTTATCGCCTCCGCCTACTAGGGCGTGAAGCAAGGAGAAGTTTTATTTAGGCAAACGCATTCGCGTGGCGGCAGGATTCTAGAGATTTACAATCCCCACTGCAACGAATCCTGACAATCACGTCCCTCGCTGCCTTAAACACTCAAACAAGATGACACCCGTCGCGACGGACACATTGAGGCTCGAGACCCGCCCAGGAGTAGGAATCGTCACGAGATGATCGCATTTCTCACGCGTCAGGCGGCGTAGTCCGCGTTGCTCTCCGCCAACGACGATTGCGACTGAATCGCGATAGTCTATCTCCGTATAAGGGTGCGTCGATTCTGCATCGGTCCCAACAATCCAAACGCCTTGTTCTCGCAACCAATCGAGCCGACGAGCGAGATTTGAAACTTGAACGATCAATAGATCTTCCAGCGCGCCGCTCGCCGTCTTACGTACCACGTTGGATAACGGGGCATTCGAACGTTTTGGTATTAGCACGGCGTCCACATCGGCAGCGCCTGCCGATCGTAGACATGCCCCCAGGTTACGGGGATCAGTTACTCCGTCAACCACTAGGATTAACGGCTGACTAAAGGTCGACCAAAGGGCTTCAAGATCCAATTCTGTAGACGGCGCGACCGAATGGCATTCAGCAACGACACCTTGATGCGCCTGATCTCCAGCCAATCGGGTGACGGCGCGCCGATCGGCAGTTTCGACACGGACGCCCAGCTCACGAGCGCGTTGCACCAAGTTCTGCATGCGCGAGTCTCGCCGTTCCGCAACGACCAGAATCCGTCGGATTGCCTTCGGTTCTTTGGTAAGTACGGCCTCAATCGCATGAAAACCACTCACCATATTTTCGTCAATTGCCGTCAAAGCGCTTTCTTTCTTCTTGGTCGTCCAATCTTCCGTTTTCGGCTCGGCGTCTCCGAGCGGAGATTGATACGGCCCAACTCCACCGACACATCCTCAATCACCACCCTGATCTTCTGCCCGATCGTAAAGCGATGCCCTGAACGGTCTGCCACCAAGCTCATCGTGTTAGGCACCCATTTGTAGTAATCCGACCCCAACCTCGACACATGCAAAAGTCCTTGAATGCAAAGGTCATCAAGTTCGACAAAAACGCCGAATTCAGTAACCGTCACAATCGTTCCTCCGAAGGCTTCGCCCACGCGTTCCTCGACCAGAGCGCACTTCAACCAAGCGTCGACCGAGCGCGTCGCATTTTCGGCACGACGCTCGGTCATCGATATATGCGTTCCAACGTCCGCGAGCGCTTCATAACCCGGGGTGCCCGATCGCGCTTTTCCAAGTCGCGCCTTAATTAAACGATGATTGACCAGATCCGCGTATCGTCGAATCGGCGACGTAAAGTGCGCGTAGCTCGACAATGCAAGACCAAAGTGACCTTTGTCGTCGGGGGAATAGCGTGCTTGTTGCAATGTTCGAAGAATCAACATCTGCCAGATCCACGGCTCGATACGGGTCTTATGTGTGGCGGACAGAACGCGTTGAAGATCTCTTGGATACCTAATGGCTCCGTTAAACCGTTGGCCCACTGACTGGAAAATATTGCGAAGTTGTTCGATTTTTGCCTGTTCAGGCGGTTCATGCACGCGATACATGGCTCCGGATTTCCTGCTTTGGAGATACTTAGCGGCCGCGACATTGGCGACAATCATGGCTTCTTCGACAATGCCGTGGGCTTCAGTAGTTACTACACGTGTCACCCTCACAGCTTTACCCCGATGAATCTCGACCCGTCCTTCATGTGACTCAAAGTCAAGAGCTCCTCTATCGGCCCGTCGCTCGCGCAGGCCTCTATATACCGCGTAGAGATGCTGAAGACTGGCGCAAATCGTGGCGGACCAATTCGCTTCAGCGCTTTTCAGGTATTGGTCAAGCTCCGTATAGGTAAGGCGACCATGTGAGCGAATCACCGCCTCGTAAAATGAGACGTCGGTAACGTTCGCGCTGGGAGTGAGCGTTAACTCGCAAACCATGGCCAAACGGTCTTCATTGGGCCGAAGCGAACAAAGGTCGTTAGATAAACTTTCGGGCAGCATCGGAATCACCCGATCCGGGAAATAGACCGAGTTTCCTCTCGCGAACGCTTCTTGGTCGAGCGCGGAACCAGGTCGTACGTAATGGGCGACATCAGCAATCGCCACCAACAATCGCCAGCCACCCCGTGATCTAGGCTCCGCGTAAATCGCGTCATCAAAATCGCGAGCATCTTCACCGTCGATGGTGACGAACGCCGTGTCACGCAAGTCCTTGCGACCTTTCCTATCGGCCTCACGTAACGTTTTTCGAATACGCGCGCGCGCAACCTCTTCGGGCCATTTGTTAGGTATACGGTGGGCATGAAGCATTGCCCCACAAGCACGTTCGACTTCGTTCTTGTGCCGTATTACGGTTTTTACTTTTCCCCTCACCCGGCCACGTTCTACGTCAAGAATTTGAACCTCTACAACGTCTCCTGCTCGACAGCCTGGATACGGCGCGACCAATTCGATGTGTTGGTTATATCCCGGCTCGAGCGATTCAACGTGTGCGTGACTTCGATCACGGTGATAGATGCCAACAACCGGTATCGAAGACGGCTTGATCAATTCCACAAACCGCGCGACTCCACCGCTCAACCTCGTGCGAACCGTGTCTCCCTCGCGAATACCGCTGGTAGCCCGAAGCTCAGTAGAACCGCTTTCCCGACTAGATACAAAAAGTTGAGATCCAATTCGGTTAACGACACCGCTCTGGTCACTTTGATTATTCAGCCGATATTGACTACGGCCCTCTCGAACGATTTCTCCATCTTCCAGCAATCTATTGAGTACCCGCCTAAGTTTATTGCCACCTTTTCCTTTCCCTACACGCAGATGGCTGACCAAATCGGCCCAAGAAGCTGGTCCTATCTCGTCAAGGGCCGCAAGTATGTGGGAAGCCTGGGGCCCTCTTATTTCATTCATCGAAAGGAAAACTCTCCGCGACGATCGCCGACAATATGTTCAATACCGAACCCCTGTAGTAAAGTCCGCGTCCCTCATGCCGAGGTGGTGAAATTGGTAGACACGCTAGCTTCAGGAGCTAGTGGGGGTAACCCCGTGGAGGTTCAAGTCCTCTCCTCGGCACCAACCGTATAATTGCCACTCTCTAAACCTCATTATTTATAACGTCTCCAAGCCTTAAGTCTTCCAAAACACATCAATGTGTCACCCATTTGTGCCTCCTAACTTGAGGGGGCCCGGGGACCGGAATGATCAGAGTAATTCTTGTCGAACCTGGACAGATAGAAAAACGGTGGGTCTAACGGAACGGCGCGGATTTTACATCATCAAGACAACTATTGTTGTTCCTAGCCAGACACAAAAAAGGTGGGCTTGGGTGTTAGGGGCACAACCACCACATCAAATGTGGTCATACCCCAAATCCTTGGCAAAACATCGGCGTTGCCGCGGGTGATAAACGCGCTTTCGCGCTGGAGCGACAGCAGGCACTCTTACTTGGCGTTCTTGCCCGACATACTGACGATTGACCCATACAACTCGGGCCTTCGATCTCGAAATAGACCCCAGCCGGTACGTTCCAATCTGATCGCATCCAAATCAAATTCGTGAAGAAGAACTTCTTCGTCAACTTCACTCGCTTGTTCGACTTTCGCTCCAGTTTGGTCAGTGATGAACGACGATCCGTAAAATTCAAGCCGGCACGCTTCACCCTGTTCCTCACCAATCCGATTCGACGCAATCACCGGTACCATATTAGCCGCGGCATGACCTTGCATTGTACGTTGCCAATGATCGCGGCTTCTCAACCCCGTCACCGGCTCGCTACCAATGGCCGTCGGGTAAAAGAGAATCTCAGCCCCTTGCAGCACCAGTGCTCTTGCTGCCTCCGGAAACCATTGATCCCAACAAATGCCCACCCCAATCGTGCCAAAACTTGTAGTCGAAACGACAAACCCGGTGTCGCCAGGCGAGAAGTAGTACTTTTCCTGGTATCCAGGACCATCGGGTATATGGCTCTTGCGATAGTGAGATACAACTTCACCGTCGACATCAACGACCACGAGCGAGTTGTAATAGACGTTGTTATCTCTTTCAAAAAAGGACACCGGTAGAACTACGCCCAATTCCTTCGCAAGCTTACTCATGTGTCGAATGACTTTGGAATCGTTAACAGGCTCTGCAAGGTTGAAGAACCTATCCAACTGGTCCTTGCAAAAATAGGGCCATGCGAACAGCTCTTGAATCAGAACGATGTTCGCACCTGAATCCGTCGCTTTGCGCACCAGCGATTCCGCTTTCGCCAAGTTCGTATCGGTATTCGGACCACATGCCATCTGTGATGCAGCAACCGTGACTTTCCTGTCACTCATCATCTTCCCCATGCCTGGCGGTTCGACAACAATCATTCATTACTAAATCTCGACCATCCCCTCTTTGCTTTCAGCTCATCACACCTGTGGCTGGGGATCAACGCGCATCGTTCGTCCACGATCAACCCTTTTTCGCCTGGCCGGCCAAGAAAGCCTATATCTGGTGAGAAAGTTGGATCGGCCGTTCACCAACTGCCACGACAAAGGTACAGATCGTCGTCTTAAGGACGATATTGAGTTGCCCGAGGACGGTTATCCATCCGATGAACAAACGGAAAGCGAGTCTTAATTTGCAGAGTTGACGATACGCCCGCATCGCCTCGAAACGATTAGGGAATGGGCAAGTAACCCTTTGCAACGCCTTTAGTAAACACGCTCACCGCGTTGTGTGCGTGAAGGCTCTCATGATGCTCAACCCGTACCCAAAAATCTTTGACTCGTTTGTCGCTTTGAAGACTGGTTTTAAGTTTTCGACCAGCATCTTCACAAAACATAAGGTTCTCGCCGTTGAGTCGAGCAAACTCCCGCTCATCTTCGCGCTTCACCGCCGTTTGGACCGGGGTTTTCAGAACGTCCTCCACTCGGTCGATGAGATCCGTGATAGGGAACGATTCCATACTGTCGTCAAGTTTGACCAACACACGAGCTAGGCTACGTTGACTGTGGGGCGTCGCCATAATTCCATCTTCGGTTCCGAGCCAAGCTTTTACTTCAGACATCTTAACGTCACCCTGACGGCCGAAATCTTCTTCAAACTGCTGCTGAATAAGCTGCCTGGCCAACGCGGCAGAACACGGACACGTGCTTGAATAAAGTACGCCGAGTGAAAGTTCGACATTTACTTCACCGTTCAGATACGTCCCTTTCAGGGACACGGGATAACTGTTCCAACCGGCATTTTCAGACACTAGCGCAGACCGCCGCACGTAATAATCGAAATCGAACTGTACAAACGCGCTGGTCGAGAGACCCCGATGCGATTCCAAAAGGGAACTCAAGAGCAATTTAAGACCAGCTACCGTCAGTGGACGAGTACTGGAATGCTCATCCAAAATTAAGTAGAGGCGCGACATGTGAATCCCTTTGGCCTGTGTGTCATCCAGATTCACATAAATCTGTACTTTTGCCTGACCTCTCGCTCCTCATGCCCATCGCGGATCTTTAGCGGTTGGTGCACATCGCTCATCCCTACCCAATCAAGGGTACCCTCGGGATTTAGCAGCTCCCGCATTGCGACATCAGGCATGTCCGTCTCTGAGACGAGTTCTGGTTTATTCATCTTCCCGGTTCCTTCCCTACAACTCGCGGTTAAACGACTTTCGCACCGCAAACTCAGGCCAAAGAGCCAGCCATGATAGCGAATTCATTCTGTGCCAACCAATTGTCATCTGTCCCTCATTTCAGCGATTGTTGTTCCTCGAGCGTCAACGAGCGAGCTCGATCTTCCAGCATAATAGGAATGCCGTCCCGAACCGGGAACGCCAACCCACTAGCTTTAGACCACAGTTCCTCCACTTCGCGCTTATACACCAAGTCCGTCTTTGTGATCGGACACACCAGTATCTCCAACAACTTGGGATCAATCACGATGCCTACCCGCCTGACTAGACGTTTTACACTTCACGAAAATCTATTCCTGTTTTTCCAAGATATCTGTCAAGACAATCGTGTCATGCCTATCCGGACCCGTCGAGATCATCGCAATAGGAGCCTCCACCGTCTCTTCAATGCGCCGAACATACGCCTGCGCATTGTCGGGAAGATCCTTAAAGTCGCGAGCACCCACTGTCGATTCCTGCCAACCAGGCAAGTCTTCATATGAGGGCGAAAGTTCAGAATAGTATTCACTACCAAAGCGCGCCGATGCGATTTGCCCGTCGAGTCCCTCGTATTTTGTACACACACGCACAGTCTCTAGTCCATCCAAGACGTCGAGCTTGGTCACACAGAGTCCTGACAATCCCGTCATCTTAACAACGCGATTTACGGCAGCTGCATCAAACCAACCACACCGACGTGGACGACCGGTGGTCGAGCCGAATTCATGACCCTTATCGGCTAAATGCTTACCAACATCGTCAAAGAGCTCGGTGGGGAACGGGCCAGAGCCGACCCTCGTGGAATATGCTTTGACAATGCCCAAGACATAATCGAGTCGGCTGGGGTCGAAGCCGCTGCCCACCGACGCCGCGCCCGCCATCGTATGGGACGACGTCACGAACGGGTAAGTCCCTAGGTCAATATCCAGCAATGCGCCTTGTGCTCCTTCAAAAAGAATGTTCTCTCCGCGCGCATTAAGATCATGCAGGATGGGGCCCACGTCGCCGACCATCGGTTCGATTTCCTCTGCGAGTCGAGACGTCTCGTCAAAGGTCTTCTGGAAATCAACGGTGGAAGCGTTGTAATACTTTTCCAGCATAAAATTATGGTAGTCCATGACTTCGGCCAACTTGGTTGCAAACCCCTGGCCGTAATACAGGTCACCCAGTCGCACCCCTCGGCGAGCTACCTTATCCTCGTAAGCCGGACCAATACCGCGACCCGTGGTGCCGATTTTCTCCGAACCTCGAGCTTTTTCGCGGGCGATATCCGTTGCAACGTGATAAGGCAAAACCAACGGACATGCGTGCGAGAGCGTAATTCGTTCTCGTACCTCAACTCCCCTTACCTCCAATTGGGCGATTTCCTCCAAAACTGCGCTCGGTGAAAGAACGACGCCATTTCCAATGAGACAGTCTACGTTGTCATGGAGGATTCCCGACGGAATTAGGTGCAGCACTGTCTTTTCATTACCGATGACGAGGGTGTGGCCAGCGTTGTGTCCCCCCTGAAATCGAACAACAGCTCCCACACTTTTGGTAAGAAGATCGACGACTTTACCTTTGCCTTCATCACCCCATTGGGCCCCAACGACGACAATATTCCGGCCACGCATCAACGGACGTCGCCACTCATGAAGATTTCACCAGGAATAAGAGGCCAGCGCCCAGCACCATGCTGGCGAACCCCACCAAGCGGATGGTTTTATCATCGACACTTCGCAACGACTCCGCCAATGTTCGCCAGCGTGCTGGGAAAAGGAACGGCAAAATCCCTTCAATCACGAGGACAAGGCACAACGCTGCCCCAATCTGTTCCCACAGTATGGTCACTTACCGGTGCCAGCGATACTTGAAAGCTAACCCTGGTCGCTCTTGAGGTACTTAAAGAATTCGCTCGATGGATCAATGACCAGCATGTCATTTTTTCCCTGAAACACATCCTTGTACGCGTTAATGCTGCGGTAAAACCGATAAAACTCGGGATCTCGACCATATGCCTCAGCGTATATACGTGCCGAGGTTGCGTCACCGTCACCACGTATCGTTTCAGAATCGCGGTACGCGTTGGCTTCAATAACCACCACCTGTCTGTCCGCATCTGCCTTAATGATCAGTGACTGCTCGTTACCCGTCGCACGATACTGCTTCGCCTCAATTTCCCGCTCGGAGTTCATTCGTTGATAGACCGTGGTCGAGACCTCCGCCGGCAGTTCGATTTTTTTAACCCGTATATCGATGATCTCGACACCAACGTCGTCTCGTACAATCGCGTCGAGCGAAGTGGTAAGCACCTGCATCAGCTCGTCGCGTTCACCCGAGATAACTTCGTGCATATCGCGTTTACCAATCTCGTTACGCAAGCCTTCATTGATTCGATTCAACAGGATGCCTCGTGCAATAGCCTCGTCGCCCCCACCCGATGCCGTGTAAAACCCTTCCACATCAACGATCCGCCATTTCGCGAAAGAGTCCACGTCTAGAGGTTTTTTCCCGATCGTAAAGTACCGTTCAGGTGCCGAATCGAGCGTCAGGATACGCGCGTCGAATTTACGTACGTTGTTTGCTATCGGGATTTTGAAATGAAGCCCCGGGGCGATATCTGCCCGCACAACCTCTCCAAAGCGGAGTAATAGCGCACGTTCAGTTTCTTTGACGATAAAAAACGGCCTTACGTTGGCGGCATCGGTGATTACCATCAGCACCGCTAACACTATTAGGACAAGTATAAAGTTCCGACCCATGATTTCGCCTCCTACCGGCCGTCTCGCCGCAGCCGCGACGAGCCCGAGTTACGTTCTATCGCGCGCATGATGTCGTCCGCAGCCTGATCAACTGAACTCTGATTAGCGGAGTCTTCACTATCGCCACTTTGTCGCCGCAACTGATCCAAGGGCAGATACAGCATGTTGTTACCTCCTTTGACGTCAACCATCACCTTCGCACTTTTGGACAACACCGACTCCAACGATTCGATGTAGAGTCGATCTCGGGTGACTCGCTCTGCCAATTGGTATTCGGCAAGCAATTTGGTAAACCGTTGCGCTTCTCCATCCGAACGCGCCACCACTTGATCGCGATACGCATTGGCTTCGGCAATCACCCGCTCTGCATTACCGCGTGCTTCCGGGAGGATCTGTTCGGCGTATGCTCGGGCTTCGTTGATGTAGCGCGATTCATCTTCTTTCGCTCGTTGAACATCGTCGAATGCATCTTTTACCTGCGGCGGAGGCCCGGATCGGTCAATGTTGACCTTACTTACCATGATGCCGGTTTCATAACGATCCAAACGGTCTTGTAGGCGCATTTGTACTGCCGCCCCCATCTGCGCCCTGCCTTCCGTTACCACCGAATCGAGCGTGGAACTTCCAACAACGTGCCGCAACGCACTTTCAGTGGCCTGCACCAAACTATTTTCTGGATCTCTTATGGCGACCACGTGCCTGATGGGATCTCGCACGAGCCACTGCACATCCAGACTAACGTCGACGATGTTTTCGTCCTCGGTCAACATCAACGATTCATGGTGATTAGTATTCAATTTAGTGGTGTTGACGACTTCGACCTTTTGAATCAACGGAAAGTAAAAGGCGAGACCAGGCTGGATCGGTATTTCATGCACCTTTCCTAGCGTGAATTTAACGCCTCGTTCCTGCTGATCAACTTGATAAATACCTGTCGCAATATAGCCAAAAAGAACGACTAGCCCGAGATATACGAAATAGCGCTTGCCCCCGCCTCCCCCACCCGTAGAACCCGAGCCACCGCCGCCGCGGCGCCCGAACAACCCGGATAGCTGGGATTGGAACTTACGAAACGCTTCGTCTAGGTCAGGCGGTCCTTGATCGCCGCCGCTCCCCCATGGATCGTTATTTTTTCCGTTTCCACCATCATTCCATGCCATGACGCATCCTCTTTAAGGCAAGGCCAAAAGTTTAGGGTCCGGAAAAGCCTCCTGCAAGGAAACACCTTCATGCGCAACAAGCCAATTAATTTGTTCCGCGTCGAGCCTCACCGAGAGAGTCATGGCCCCGTCTTCCTGCGGCGTTTCACCAACAACTGCTCCCAACTCGTATAGCCGTGCCCGAACCTTGCCGTTACTTGGGGCTAGACATACCTCGATCGGCTCGTTAACGACGCCCAGGCGTTGTCCAATTAGTTCTTTCAACGTCTCCAAACCCGTTTTCATGCGCGCGCTTACGTGGACTCGATTTCCGTACACACCTTCCTCTAACGCACTCCGATCGATTTTATTTAAAACATCAATCTTCGGTACCGTTCCGGCACCTATTTCCGACAGTACTCGATCCACCTCAGCACTCATCGACTCTTGCTCTATGGCCGCACTATCGATGACGTGCAGCAGCAGGTCAGCCGCTGAAACCTCTTCCAACGTCGCCTTAAACGCTTCAACAAGATCGATTGGCAAGTCGCGGATGAAGCCTACCGTATCAGCAATCACTACGGTTCCATAACCATCCAAGTTTAAATGGCGCATTGTCGGATCGAGAGTCGCAAATAAACGATCTTGCACATCGATCGCACCATCAGTGAGCGCATTGAAAAGCGATGACTTACCCGCGTTCGTGTATCCGACCAAGACGATCGTTGGAACCTTCGCCCGGCTCCGTCGGCGGCGACTTTGTGCGCGTCGTCGCTGTACCCGTTCCAGACGTTCCTTAAGCTTTCTTATACGGGTATCAATCATGCGCTGATCCAGTTCCAGCTGACGTTCCCCAGCCCCCCGCATAAACAGTCCGCCCTTCTGTCGATCGAGATGGCTCCATCCCCGCACAAGTCGGCTCCGACCATGCTGAAACTGCGCCAGTTCGACCTGAAGTTTGCCTTCGTGAGTTCTCGCCCGGTCAGCGAAAATGTGGAGGATCAGTTCGGTACGGGTCATCACTCTCGCTTGCAGTAAGTCCTCCATATTACGTTGTTGAGCTGGAGTGAGATCATGGTTCACGATCAGCAAGTTGTCGTTGTTCGAGGTCATCGTTTGACGAATTTCCTCCGCTTTGCCCTGTCCCACGAACCATCGAGGGTGCGGTCGTAGTCGCGTCACGACAAGTGTCGATCGGGGTTCAAGGTCCGCGGAAACGACCAGTTCGCGGAGTTCGGAGATCTCATTGTCCGAGCCTACTCCAGGCGCCTGCACATGCAAAAGCAGAGCTTGTTGCCCGGGTGGAGGTCGCTCAAAGAACATCAAGCTTCGTCATTTCGACTTAGATATTTGAATCGAATAGCGCAATTTCAAACCGTTAGCCTTCGTCTTCGCTCTTTTCCATCGACACATTTCTGGAGGGCTGTACCGTCGAAATCGCATGTTTGAAAATCATTTGACTCACCGTGTTGCGCAAAAAAACGACGTACTGATCGAACGCTTCGATTTGGCCGTGTAGTTTGATCCCATTAACGAGATAGATCGAGACAGGGACCTGCTCCCTTCGCAACGCGTTTAGGTAAGGGTCTTGTAACGACTGCCCTTTTGCCAATGTGATTCTCCCCAACGCTTCTCCATGAGAAAAGCGCTCTGTTCGAATGTTTCCTTTGACCCAACGGAACCACTATGGCAGAGGCGTTAGTTTTTGCAACACGGCGTCGAGATCGGCGGACCGGAGAGACTGACCGTCCAAACATCGCCAACCACGCAGCCAAGTGGATTGCTTTTTTGCAAGTTGGCGCGTGGCGATGAGAATACTTTGCCTAACATCGATGGGCTCGCGGTCGGTGCCCGAGGTTTCAAGGAACTGCCCAATTTGTCGGTAGCCAACGGCGCGCATCGACGGCGTACTGGTGTTAATTCCCCAACGTTTACGCAATCCCTCAACTTCTTCGATAAACCCGTTATTCAACATGCCGTCCAGACGACGTTCTATCCGGGCGTGAAGTTCCTCACGGGGCACCGTCGTCCGAGCAAACTCGATTAGATTACAGTTGAGACGCTTGGACACAGGCTCCGCATCGGAATTACGCCATAACTCGGATATTGGAACTCCGGCCACCTCATAGACTTCCAGCGCTCGTTGAATCCTTTGGCGATTGCTGGGATCGATCGCCGCCCCGGCAACAGGATCCACCGCGCACAATTCCCGGTGGAGTTCTGACCAACCTAGTCGCTCACCGCGCTGTTCGATAATTCGACGAACGTTTGTATCGGCCGCAGGAAGTGTTGCCAAACCATCCTTAAAAACATTGAAATACATCATCGTACCGCCAACCAGCAGAGGCACGCGCCCTCGCGCCCACGCTGACCGTATCGCCCGATCAGCGTCTTCGATAAAGTCTTGAGCAGAATACGCATCGGGGGGATCTCGGAGGTCAATCAACGCGTGCGGATGGTTCTGGAGCGTCTCTTTCGACGGCTTGGCCGTGCCGATATCCATACCGCGGTACACCATTGCAGAGTCAACGCTGATGATGTCGGTAGGCACGCGTGAGGCAATTTCAAGTGCCAGTGCCGTTTTGCCGCTTGCCGTGGCTCCCATCAGTGTAACCACCAACGGCTTAAGGTTTTGGCGCTTCACTGGCCTCGCAAAAACAGACGATCAAGGTCGACGAGATTCTGTACGTGAAAGGTCGGCCGACCATGATTGCATTGTCCTGCATTTTCGGTCCGTTCCATTTCTCGAAGTAAAGCGTTCATCTCTTCTATAGCCAGCCGACGATTTGCTCTAATGGATCCATGGCAGGCCATGGTGGCTAACAAGGCGTCTATGCGTTCGGAAAGTGAATCGGCGTGCCCATGCTCCACCAACTCCCCAAGAACATCTCTCACCAACTCTGCCGCGTCTTCCGTACCTAAGAGTGAAGGCACCTCCTGAACACGTACCGTCGACGGACCCAAACGTTCCAAGCGGATACCCAGATGACCAAATTCTTCTGTCAGTGACTCAACCAAATCCGCCTCTTGACGCGTCACTTCAAGGTGGAGTGGCACAAGCAGCCGTTGTCCCGTCAAAGCCTCCTCCGCCATTGCCGACTTCATCTTCTCGTACGTAATCCGCTCATGGGCTGCATGCATATCGACTACCACTAATCCGTCTTGGTTTTCCGCCAGAATATATGCTCCGCCAAGTTGACCAAGAGCGTATCCAAGGGGCGGAATTGCGCGCTCCTCTGCGTCTATGTCTCCGTCGCCCATCGCAGGCGCGATAACATCTGTTTCAAACTGAGCAGCAGCGTTTAGCTGGCGCGGAAAGGACGCCTGTACCCACGCTGGAGAATTCGGTTCCGCCACATCCATCGGCACGTTGGCACCTTCGACCAAGTCGCTCGAACTACCAGGTCGCACATCGCGGAGCGCTTTATTCAACCGTCCATAAATAAAATCGTGTATTTGTCGCGAGTCACGAAAACGGACTTCGTGCTTTGTCGGATGGACGTTCACGTCAACGGCTTCAGGGGGGATTTCAAGATAGACGACAAACACAGGTTGGCGTCCATGAAATATGACATCCCGATATGCCTGCCGAATCGCATGGCCCACCATGTTGTCCCGAACATAGCGAGCGTTCACGAACAGATGCTGTTGGTCCGCCGTTCGTCTCGTGTAAGTCGGCGACCCAATCCACCCATGTAACCGAAACTCGTCTAGCTGCTCATCGATTTCGACCGCCCCTGACAGAAAATCTCGACCTAACAACTTTTCGACTCGATCGGACAAAACTTTCGTTGCCGGCAGACGCTCGATTGTTCGTACACCATGCTTGAGTTCAAGGCTCACGCCTGGGTTCGCGAGCGCAAGCCGCCTGACAGTCTCGGAAATATGCGTAACTTCGGTTCGCTCGCTCTTCATGAACTTACGACGAGCTGGCGTGTTGAAAAAGAGATCTCGAATCTCGACGGCAGTTCCTTCAGGGTGCGCGGCAGGCGAGTAGAGTTTTTCTACGCCGCCTTCAACCGCCAACACCCATGCGCGGTCACTTCCAACCACTCTTGATGTCAGCGTGGTTCTTGCGACCGATGCGACGCTTGCCAGGGCTTCTCCTCTAAACCCCATGCTGGTGATGGTCGAAAGATCGTCGGTGGTCGTAATTTTGCTGGTGGCATGCCGTTCCAACGCTAATCGCATGTCCTCGTGGTGGATTCCTGCACCGTTATCAACAACACGAATGAGGCGGGTGCCGGCGGCTTCAATCTCAACGGTGACGGCCGTAGCACCAGCGTCTATGCTATTTTCCACGAGCTCCTTAACGATGGACGCTGGTCGCTCGACAACTTCACCGGCCGCGATCTGGTTGGCCACAGCAGCATCGAGTTTCTCAATTCGCATATCGTCCTAACTCTCCTTTCCCAACCTCGGGATAACCAACACTTCGCCCGTTTTGATGACATTGCTGCGCAACCGATTGGCTCGTCGTATTGACGCAGCGCTCACATCATAACGAAGTGCGATTTCGGACAAAGTGTCGCCGCGTTTGACCAAATGGCGGACCGTCTCAGAGTCGCCAAGTAGCGCAATCAGGCTTCCCGGTGGTGGATTGCGTCGCATGTAGTCCTGCACCCCTTCTGCAATCGCGCGTGCGATTCGTTGCTGGTAACTGGAGGTCGCCAACAACCGCGCCTCCTTAGGGTTCGAAATGTAACCTGTCTCGACAAGAATCGAAGGGACGTCGGGCGACTTCAACACCACGAAACCCGCCTGTTCCAACTGTCCTTTATGCAATCGGGCAACGCCCGATAACGCGGCTAATACGGTCTCGCCAGCATCAATCGAATGAATCAAATTAGCGTCCATCGACAAGTCGAGAAGAAGCTCTGCGACGCTTTCGTCGTAGTCGTCCAGAACGACCTTACCCACCCCACCGATGAGATCTGATCGATTCTCGTTTTCGACAAGCCAACGCGCCGTTTCACTTGTTGCTCGCTTCCTTGATAGCGCATAGACCGACGCACCACTAACCGCAGGACTTTTGAATGCATCGGCATGAATCGACACAAAAAAATCCGCTCGTGCCTCACGTGCTAACTGCGGTCTCTTTCGCAACGGAACGTAATAGTCACCGTCGCGCACGAGTACGGCATTAAACCCCGCTGTCGAATCCAAACGACGTTTGACTGTTCTGGCAATAGATAGAACGACGTTCTTTTCCAGGACCTTATTGACACCGATAGCACCTGGATCTTCACCTCCGTGGCCCGCGTCAATAGCAACCACAACATCCCGTTGACCACCCAGCTGTGCTTGCACCACGCTTTTTTGTTCCGAGGAATCCCAGTAAAGGTCAATCACTAAACGATGACCGTACGGTCGTACAGGATTTAACACGAATGGTTCAGGGGGTTTAACTTGTCGCTTTAGATCAAGCACGACACGGTACTTGTTTTGTTGACGTTGGGCTCGACGAATACGTGCCACCACACGACTGTCGACCTGCCCAGTCAGCAGCTTTTCGCTCTTTGCGGTGTCGTTGAGATCGACCACGACCCGTCCAGGGTTGTCCAACATAAAAACCTGGTAATTCGCTTGAAAGCGGGTATCGAGCACGACTCGCGTGTAATTGGGAGCGTCATGAACTCGGACGCCCTCCAAGCTGTTCGTCTGAGCGAAGCAAAACGGCGCTGACAGTCCAAAGGCCGCCAGCATTGCGAGCGAAATCAATCGCCCTCGAATCTCAGGCACGGTGATCCGTAATATCGAGTACCCGCCCCCCTTCAATAATGCGCAATTCAATCTCCAATTCTGGTTCGGGAAGCGCCGACGCACCCCGTGTCGGCCATTCGATCAGTTTGAGCGCGTCGCTAGTCATAAGATCATCAATACCGATATAGCTGAGTTCCCTCGGATCCTCGATTCGATAAAAGTCAAAATGATAAACGGACCGCCCCGAGATCTCGTAAGGCTCAACTAGAGTATATGTGGGGCTCTTTACCGTGCCTCGATGACCCCAAGACCGCAGTAAACCTCGCACCAAAGTTGTTTTCCCTGCTCCCAAATCCCCATGGAGAAAAACAAGCTCGTTAGACAGTTCATCCGCCAACTGAGCGCCTGCTTCCAATGTCGCGGTCTCGTCTGGCAGTACCCGTTCCTTAACTTCCACGGATACTCCCTGCGCCAACAGATTCTCCGTAGGGTCTGAGCGATTCGATGATGTCAGACGCGATGATCGCGCGACCCTGACGACTATCCAAGGCGCGGTCACCCGCTGATGCATGGAGCCATACACCAAGGGTAGCAGCCGTCGCCGACTCTAATCCGAGAGCTTTGACCCCTGCAACAATACCCGTCAACACATCCCCGCTTCCTGCCGTCGCCATACCCGAATTCCCGGCAATACAGATACCCAACAATTCGCCGCGATTGGCAACCAATGTCCCTGCCCCTTTGAGAATGGTTACTGCCTCATATCTCGATGAGATGGTTCGTGCAGCCGTTGGCCGATCGGCCTGAATTGAATCCGATGGAATCCCCAACATGCGAGCTGCTTCGCCCGGGTGGGGCGTTACGATCGATCCAGCCGATAACGGCCACGATTCATCTGCCACTATATTCAAGGCATCCGCATCCAGCACACAAGCCTTGTCGCTTTTAAGTATCTGTTGAAGAATCGCCCGACCCCAAGCTCCCTGACCTAAACCGGGGCCCACCGCGAGAATATTGGCCCGGTCGAGAAGCGGCGTAATATCTTGTCGTTCATCGACGTCATGAACCATGACTTCCGGACGTCGCGCCACGATAGCGGACCGGTGTTCTGGTCGAGTAATCACGCTGACCAGACCGGCTCCAGCGCGTAATGCCGACTCCGCAGACAGCAGAACCGCTCCGCACATACCGTGATCGCCACCCGCAATCAACACGTGACCGAACTTGTGCTTATGGGCTCCAGTGGATCGCTTCGAGACGACCCGCTCATTATCCTCCCTGGGAATAACCGGGAGCCCCTCGACTTCCGCGAACGCCTCACTCGGAGCATCAAGTTCACTCAATTCAACGTGGCCCCCGAAGTCGACGCCCGGACCCGTGAAGAGGCCCAGCTTGGCACCAATAAAAGTGGTCGTCAGATCCGCCTTCACCGGCGCTTCGGTAGCGAGTGCGCCGGTATCGGCACTAATTCCCGTCGGTATATCCAGCGCAACGACTGGTGCGCTGTGCTCGTTAATTAGGTCAATACCTGAAACGTACCTATCGCGGATCGATCCAACACTGCCCGTGCCCAACATCGCATCTACGATGATATCTCCCTCAATCGTCAGAGCGGGTTGCGGAACCACGCCTTGTTCCGACGCCCACCGGTACGCGGCTTTTGCATCGCCTTCGAGGCTTCCTGCATCGCCAATTTGAATCAACTGCACGTGCATGCCACGATTGCGTGCTAACCCGGCGACGATGTATCCATCACCGGCGTTATTGCCAGCGCCGCATACGACCGATATCGATCCTACGTTAGGCCAATGGTCGCAAAGCCGATCAAATGCAAACAATCCCGCGCGTTTCATCAGTGAAATTCCGGGAATGCTATGTTTATCGATAAGAATCCGATCCAAAGCACGTACTTGAGTGCCGGTGTAAACTCGTGAAATGCCCCGCATGTAGGAGATTATAGCGGGATGCACATTAACGAACTCGCGTCCCATCTCAATTCCTGGGCAATTGATCTCGGCTTCCAACAAATAGGCGTCGCCGATACCGACCTTAGCGATTACGCACCCGATTTCAGGGCATGGTTAGAACAACGGTTCCAAGGTGATATGGGCTACATGGCCCGTAATGTGGGCAAACGCACCGACCCATCTAAGCTCGTTCCAGGTACGTTGCGAGTGTTATCGGCCCGAATGGATTATTTGCCCGCCACCCGTAGCGATGTGTTGAATAGCCCAGATAAGGCCTACATCTCACACTACGCTCTCGGTCGCGATTATCACAAAACCGTTCGGAGTCGGCTCCGAGCACTCGCGAAACAAATTGAATTTCACGCGGGTGGACAATATCGCGCGTTCACCGATTCTGCGCCAGTTCTAGAAAAACCGTTAGCGGCCAAAGCGGGGATTGGATGGGTCGGAAAAAACACACTGGTCCTAAACGAAACGGCTGGTTCGTGGTTTTTTCTTGGCGAGATATTCACCAACATTCCACTGCCCGTAAATACTGAGGTTAAGGAAGATAAGTGCGGTGCTTGTAAGGCCTGCATCAACGTCTGTCCAACGGGCGCGATTGTTGGGCCAAAGCAACTTGACGCCCGCCGATGCATCTCGTATTTGACTATCGAGCATAAAGGCGTCATCGCCGAAGAACTGCGCGAATCCATTGGCAACCGCATATTTGGTTGCGACGACTGTCAGTTGGTCTGTCCCTGGAACCGTTTTGCGCAAGCAAGCGAGGAGCCCGATTTCGTCCCGCGCCAAGGTCTCGACGCTCCAACCCTAATCGGGCTATTGGCGTGGAACGAAGCGGACTTTCTCGAGCGAACGGAAGGCATGGCGTTGCGCCGAATAAACTATTCCCAGTGGGTCCGAAATCTCGCCATCGCTTCTGGAAACGCCCAACCTAACCCCAGCCTCATTCGAGCCGTCAAGAAGAAGCTCACAGAGTCGCGTCGAATGAGCGATGCGCTATCCAGCGAGCACCTTGAATGGGCGATTCAAAAACTCAATTCACGTTAAATAGGTGGGTTCGGTAGTGGCGGAGTTCATCAATCGACTCCAAGACGTCGTCGAGCGCTCGATGATTTCCCTTCTTAACCACTTCGTCTAGGACGGCGGGGGCCCACCGTTCCGCCAACTCCTTCACGGTACTGACATCAATGATTCGATAGTGAAGATAACTTTCCAGGCTCGGCATATACCGAGCCAAGAATCGTCGATCTTGCCATATCGAGTTACCGCAGAGGGGCGCTTCCCCAAGATCCACGTGTGAACTTACAAAATCGAGGGTCATTGCTTCCGCTTCAGCTTCGGAGACGCCATCAGACGCTATCCGATCTATAAGCCCGGATGCCGAATGATGTTCTTGGTTCCAATCATCCATCAAGTCCATGCTTTCTTTTGGCTGCAATATCGCCAGCGATGGGCCCTCGGCGACGACGTCGAGACTCGCCGTTGTCACCACCGTCGCGATCTCGATAATGACGTTAATTTCGGGATCTAGTCCCGTCATTTCAAGATCCATCCAAATCAAGTTCCCGGACACCGAAACTCCTCGCTTGGTGAGCTAAAGGACAAAGCCTACGCTATTATCTCGCAGGCTTTATGGCTACCCACCCAAATTTGATATCGGCGGAAGAACTCTCCCCACTCCTGCACACCCAGGGACTCCAAGTCATTCAAATAACCACGATGGAAGTTTATCGGGAAGGCCATATCCCCGGGGCCGTTCTTGTTCTTCCAGAAGATCTAATCTGCGGCATTCCTCCAGCACCAGGTCGTTTGCCCGGCGTTGACAAGCTTAACCAAGTTTTTGGAGGTATCGGTTATGCACCAGATACAAACATCGTCGTCTGCGATGACGAAGGTGGTGGCTGGGCCGGACGGCTAGCTTGGACCCTCGACGTTATCGGGCACGAAAAGTGGTCCTACTTAAACGGCGGCATACACGCGTGGACGGCCAATGGTTTTCCTTTGGTCACAACGCCAACTTCCGTAAAACCACACCAGGTCAACCTCTCAATCAGTTCCGCGCCCATTGCCGAAATCGAAGACATTGAGCCTTGCTTATCAGACGCCGATCTTGTCATCTGGGATTGTCGGTCAATCGACGAATACGAAGGGACACGGCGGAATGCCGCAAGGGCCGGGCACATACCAGGCGCGAGGCATCTCGATTGGCTTGACCTCATGGACGAACAGGATCACCTCAAATTGATTAAGAACGCCGAGGCATTACTTCAGGAACACGGCATCGTGCGTTCAAAAAACATTATTACTCACTGTCAAACGCACCATCGATCCGGGCTCACGTACATGGCCGCCCGCCTTCTAGGCTTTCCCCGCATCCGCGCCTACCACGGATCGTGGTCAGAATGGGGCAATCAAACCGATACTCCCATCGAAACAGGACCGCCAAAACGCGCCTGATGTTTGCGTTACTGCAGCACATTTTGCCAAAACGGTTCGTATCGTACTTCGTCGGTGTATTTGCCAGTGTCCGTTGGCGGCCATTAAAAAATATTCTCATTCGATTATTCATTCGCGGCTACCAGGTCGACATGTCGACCTCCGGGCGCGAAACACCCGAGGAATTCGAGAACTTCGCCGATTTTTTTTCTCGTGAACTAAAGCCCGGTCTACGGGCAACACCTACGGATTCCAGCACCATAACTTCCCCAGTCGATGGCGTGGTTTCTCAATCCGGGACCATCGACCAAGGTAAGTTACTCCAAGCCAAAGGTCATACTTATTCGGTGGAGGAACTGGTCGGTCAAGGTTGTATTGATCTCGATGGAGGTTCGTTCTTGACCCTCTATCTAGATCCAAGCATGTACCACCGAGTCCACGCTCCGATAGACGCCACCCTATCGAAGACAATTGAAATTCCTGGCAAATTGTTTTCTGTCAACGCACCAAGCGTCCACGGTATCCCCAACCTGTTCTGTCAAAACGAGCGGCTTGTTTGCAACTTACAAACGGACCTTGGTGAGGTCCGACTCGTATTGGTCGGAGCCCTTATTGTGGCAAGTATTACGACGAGCTGGCCGGGGCCTCGATCTCCTTACAAACAACGAGTCGAGCGCTTACCAGATAGTGTGCAATTTCGTCGTGCTGAGGAAATGGCACGATTTACCCTGGGTTCTACCGCAATCGTTCTTATCCCATCTTCGTTCGGGGTATTGGATACGTTTGAACCGGCTTCTCCCGTCAAAATGGGGGAACGCATTGGCGTCAAACACGATCGAACGGAAACGCCATAACCTCGCTCAGCGAATCATGGTCACCGGCCAAGGCCAGTAGCCGATCCAATCCAACCGCGACCCCAGCACAAGCCGGCAATCCTTCACGCATAGAAGCTAGCAGGAAGGGATCTCGGCCCAATATGGGTAAACCCGAGTCTTCGCGCTCGCGATTATCAGCGTCCATACGACGCTGAAGTTCGTCAGCATCAGTGAGTTCGTGATAGCCGTTAGCAACTTCAATTCCGTGGATCACCAATTCGAAGCGATCCGCCACGACCTCTTTACCCTCAACCTCTGTCTTGGCTAAAGCGGCCTGGTCGACAGGGAATTTCGTGATGAATACGCGTTCGGAAGGTAGGCGTCGAAGGGCGGTTGCAACCAGAAAGTCCACCCCATCCGATCGACCAACGATCCCGTCAAGTCCTTGATCCCGAGCCACTTCGGCCAATCTCAAGTCCGAATCGCGGTGAACATCGACGTCAAATTCGGTCTCCAATAAATGACCCACCGTAAGATAGTGGTATTCGCCTGAGCCCAGAATCAGATCAACCAACTCGGCAACCTCATGCATTAATTGAAGCGAATCAAAGCCAAGCCGGTACCACTCGAGAATCACGAACTCGGGGTTGTGGTTGCGACCCTCCTCGCCCTGCCGAAAGGCCGGACATATCTGGTAAATGGACGGTGCACCCGCGGCTAGAAGACGCTTCATCTGAAATTCCGGCGACGTTTGCAAGTAATGTCCCGAGTCGGTCCTGAAACTCGAGATGGTTGGTTCGGTCACTCCGTAACGCGCGAGTATCGCTGTTTGGACCTCAAGCACATTTTTTTCGCGGAAGAAATCCCGCGCCATTCCAAGAACGCGCGCCCGCTCAACCAGGCTGTCCAGCGAACACGATGGGCGCCATGGAATCAATCCTTGCTGCGCCCCACATACTCCCCATTACGGGTATCTACGCGTATGACATCGCCAACTTCAACAAAAAGAGGAACTTTAATAACCGCGCCTGTCGACAACTCCGCGGGTTTACTCCCTCCTTGCGCCGTGTCACCGCGCATTCCCGGATCCGTTTCACTAACTTCAAGTTCAACAAAATTGGGCGGTGTTACGGATATTGGGTCGTCGTTCCACAACGTGACACTCAGAACGTCCTCTTCCTTTAGCCAGTCTTTCGCAGTAGCGACGGCGGCTCGATTAGCAGCAACCTGTTCGTAACTCCCGTCTGTACGCATGAAGTGCCAGAACTCACCGTCGGTGTAGAGATATTGCATATCTAGGTCCATTACGTCTGCCGCTTCAATGGACTCGCCGCTCTTAAATGTCCGCTCCCAAACGCGACCTGACTTAAGATTTCGGAACCTAACTCGATTAAACGCCTGGCCTTTGCCGGGTTTTACGAACTCATTTTGGAGGATCGAGCAAGGTTCGCCTTCTAACAGAACCTTCAATCCCGAACGGAATTCGTTAGTAGAATAGGCTGTCACGATCTTTCGCCCAAACCGTAAAACCAAAATGATACCGTCGAATTCGCTTCCTTGGCAGGCCAAAACATGGCAAACGCAGCTTTCGGGCGCGGTGACACAAGTCCAGGATCTAGCCCAAATACTTGGCCTTTCGGACAATGTCGAGGATTGGGATGCGGACCCGACATTTCCTATGCGGGTTCCGATGCCCTATATATCGCGCATGAGGCATGGCGATCGACGCGATCCTCTTTTGTGCCAAGTCATTCCCCAATTGGCTGAACGAATCGACGCCGTCGGTTTCAAATCCGACCCATTACTTGAAGCATCCGCAGCTCCGGTCCCGGGTCTGATCCAGAAATACCAGGGTCGAGTACTAGTTATCGCGGCCGAGCACTGTGCGGTTAATTGCCGGTATTGTTTCCGGCGGGACTTCTCCTACGCACAACATCGCCACGACACTACTTTTCCCATGTTGGACTACGTCAGGGACGATGCGTCGATTCGCGAAGTTATTTTGTCGGGCGGAGATCCACTCATCATGCCTGATGAGCGCTTGAACAAACTTGTGGCAAGTATCGAAGCGATTCCGCACGTGAAGCGGTTGAGAATACATACCCGTCTTCCCGTGGTGATACCTCAGCGGGTTTCCCAACCACTAATCGAGATGCTCGTAGATACACGCTTAAGTACCGTGATCGTCGCCCATTTCAACCATGCCAACGAAATTGACAAGGATGTCGCGATAGCATTCGCGGCCTTACGTCGAGCCGGCATAACCCTGCTCAACCAAAGCGTATTGCTCGCGGGCGTAAATGATGACGACGTCGCTCTATGCGATCTCTCCGAAGCACTTTTTGAGGTCGGAATACTCCCCTACTACTTGCATTTGCCGGACCGTGTCAGGGGTACCTCCCATTTCCACGTCGATATTGATACGGCAATCCGTTTGCACACTGCCATTCAAAGCACATTACCCGGATATCTGGTTCCCAAGTTGGTCCAGGAAATCCCAGGTCGGCCCGCTAAAGAATTGATCGCGACGGATTCTTTACCAGTAATATCTACGCGAATCGACCCTTTCGCGTAATCAAATGAAGCGAGTGCATCCAACCATTTCAACGAGAGAACTGTTTGTGCACAAGAACATCGTTTCTCCTTCCGAGTCTAAGCCAATCAGCTATTGACGGTGTTTAGAGTCGAACTAACCAAGACCATTTCCGAGTCCAAGGGGCTTTTGTGCGGCGTCATCGCGACGTATATCGCCAGTATCTGTTTAGTTATATCCATTTGGCAGTTCTCGGAATTGGAGCAAGGCCAATCTCGGCTAGACACCTTCGGGAGTACCGCTGCTGATCGGATTTCGGAGCTTGCCGTGAAACCACTCTTAGGCAACGACAACCTTGCCCTTAGCAGCCTTATTAACGACATGGCGACGTTCGATGAAATCGAAGGCATAAGTATTTACAGCGTCGACGATCAACTACTTGCCGTCGCCGGAAATTCCGCGCTTGGTTCGACTCTTCCTATGTTTAGTCAGGAGATTACAGTCCAAGATGCTATCGCCGGGCATGTGCGAATTATGATTAACCCGGATGCGTTTCAGACGTCGTTTGTTGATAAGTTTCTTAGATCAATATGGTGGTGCACGGCGGGGTTATTCGCGGTTATCGGTGTAACGATCGGCCTCTCGTTTCGCGGTTATTTGTCCGAATCCGATCCCCCGCTCGAAGAGGGAATTTCCGCACAAGCAAATGTCTTCATACTCGTGGTCAACGTGTTTAACCAGATTAGTCTCCCGGCCGAAGCCAGGAATAGGGCCATGTCCATCGCCGCGGCTCGTTCTAACCGAGTCGCGAACCTCTACGCCGCCCGAGCGACTTCGCTGAAAGGAACCGGAGTTGCTCTAGCTTTCGATCAAACCGACGCACACGATCGGAGCTTCGAAGTCGTTTGCGCGGCCTTGCTGCTCAGTAAATCACTCGACGGCATGAATCGCGATTACTACACAGAAGAGCGTCCCAAAATCCGCTTTCGATTTGGGTTGCATGTCGGGCCCGTCTGCCAAACGCTCGACGAGCTGTTATCCACCGACAACGCCCGTGACGCGGTGCTGCTTTCGGCTTTAGCTTCTGACGGGCATCTCGCTGTCAGCGAGGATGTTATGGCAAGTATTACCGGCAACGAGCGAATTATCGGACAGATTAAAGACAATCCGGCCGCTATCTCTCTAATTTCAACGTCTCGTCGATACCATCTAATCGAAGGGGTTGCGCCCGCGTACCAATCACTGATCGAGCGCCAAGCGGAACTCATCATCGCTCAAGCCGTGTAACTTTTCAGGCGAGGATCGGTCAACGGCTAATAACGTTCGACCTCCACCCGATCTATCTTCTGAAATCCTCTCGGTAACTTCCTTCCGCGGCGCGCCCGTTCTCCCAAATAATTTTGCATATCTTGGAGCCGTAGCCCCAGGTGCCGTTGACCGGCACGCAAAATTAACCGATCCCGCTCACCAAACGTGGCGAGCGCAACGACGTATTCCTCTCTGGTTTTCAAATTCGCGATCGGAATGTTCATCAGCTTGCTTCCCTTACCACGGTTGAGTTCGGGAACCTGACTCAATTCAAATACTAACAATCGACCCGTATTGGTAATCACACCGACTAATGTGTCTTCAAACACAATCGACGGTGGCAACGCGAAGCTATCTTGAGGCACATTGAGAACCGCTTTCCCTGATCGATTCTTCGTCGCCATTTCTTTCAAAGGCCCGACAAAGCCGTAGCCAGCGTCTGAGCCCAAAAGCACCCGCACATCGCCTGCAGCCAAACCGACAAACCTAGCCTCGGGTGGCGGATTCAATCGACCTGTGAGCGGTTCTCCCTGACCGCGAGCCGAAGGCAAGGTCCGCGACTGCAACGTATACGCTCTCCCCGTCGAATCGAAAAAGACACAGTTTTCGTTGAGCCGCGTATGCACAGCACCGGCAAACGAATCTCCTGGACGATACACCAGGTCCTTGGCGTCTACGTCGTGCCCTTTCGCAGACCGTATCCAGCCTTTATCAGACATAATCACCGTGACCGGATCATTACTGATCAAATCCTCGTCCGAGTAGGCGACAGCTTCTTCCTCTTCCTCGGCCGCGATTTCAGAACGCCTTATGTCACCGTATTCCTTAGCTACTGCCTCCAACTCTTTTTTGATCAACGTTTTTAGCCGTGCTTTGGAACCGAGTATTTTCTTGAGCTCAGCCGACTCAGACGTTAGCTCTACACGTTCAGTCTCGAGTTTCTCTTCCTCGAGCTTGGCGAGTTGCCTGAGTCGAAGGTCGAGAATTGATGTTGCTTGTACTTCCGATAGATCAAATTCTTTAATCAACTCATTTTTTGGATCTTCTTCCTCCCTAATGATCCGTATGACTTCGTCCAAATTGAGGTATGCGAGGAGTAATCCCTCTACGATGTGCACACGTTCTGCAATCCGTTCGAGACGGTATTCGATACGACGCCGCACCGTTTCCTGTCGGAACTTAAGCCACTCTTTAAGCAACTCTTTGAGACCAAAAACTCTGGGTCGTTTGTCCAACGCAATAACGTTGAAATTCATGCGGTGGCTACGCTCAAGATCCGTGGTCGCAAATAGGTGGCTCATCAGGCGATCTATATCAACCCGATTCGAGCGGGGCACTAAGATCAAACGGGTGGGGTTTTCATAATCAGACTCATCGCGAAGATCCGCCAGCATGGGCAGTTTTTTTGCCTGCATTTGTTGGGCAATTTGCTCAAGCACCTTTCCCGGCGAGACTTGATACGGTAGCGCCGTAACGACTACCTCGCCTTGCTCCAAGACATATCGAGCGCGGGTTTTAACCGATCCACGTCCAGTCTCATAAGCGCTTTCAAGTTCGCTCTGATCACTGATAATGCGCGCCTCGGAAGGAAAATCAGGGCCTTTGATGCACGCCAAAATATCGCCAAGGCTCGCCTTGGGACGATCCAACAACAAAACACACGCTGCAACCACTTCTTCGAGATTGTGAGGTAAGACATCGGTGGCCATACCGACCGCAATTCCAGTACAACCGTTCAACAAAATGAACGGGATCTGCGCTGGAAGCACATCGGGTTCGTCCCGAGTTCCATCGAAGTTGGGTGAAAAATCGACCGTCCCCTGGGCCACTTCGGTCAAGAGCAAAGACGCGTGTTGTGCCAGTCGAGCCTCGGTATACCGCGCAGCACCAAATGACTTGGGATCGTCTGGCGCACCAAAGTTGCCTTGTGGATCCACAAGCGGATATCGAAACGAAAAGGATTGGGCCATTAGCACCATGGCTTCATAGCAAGCGCTATCTCCGTGCGGGTGAAATTTACCAGTCACCTCGCCGACCGTTCGTACGGATTTTGCGAACTTGGCCTGATGATTAAGTCCCATTTGGGACATCGCGTAGACGATTCGCCGCTGAACCGGTTTAAGCCCATCACCAACGTGAGGCAGCGCGCGGTCGTTGATCACATACATCGAATAATCGAGGTACGCCTTTTCCGTATACGACCTCAGCGGTACAACTTCGATATCTCCAGCGGTATCTAACGTCATCGTTTACCTCCGTTCGAATCTGACCTAGTCAATCGCTGCTTGATCTCCCTTTGTCTCAAGCCACATACGACGGTCCTGAGCTCGTTTTTTTGCAAGCATCATGTCCATCGTTTCGTGTGTCTTGCTCTCGGAGTCAACGGTTAGTTGCACCAATCGACGTGTGTCGGGGGCCATTGTGGTCTCGCGCAATTGCATAGCATTCATCTCGGCGAGCCCCTTAAACCGTTGTACCACTGGAACGCCCCTTTTCTTTTCCGCCGCGATCGTGTCAAGAATCCCTTCCTTTTCAGACTCGTCTAACGCGTAGAAGACTTCTTTACCTAGATCAATTCGATATAACGGGGGCATCGCAATATAGATATGCCCTGTGACGACTAGCGCTTTGAAGTGTTTTAAGAAAAGTGCACAAAGCAGTGTCGCAATATGCGCGCCGTCAGAGTCTGCATCCGCGAGAACGCACACCTTGCGATAACGCAAACCAGCTAAATTATCGTTGCCTGGTTCCACACCGAGCGCGATCGATATGTCGTGAACTTCCTGCGATGCGAGCACCTGAGAGCCATCGACTTCCCAGGTATTAAGAATCTTACCCTTCAAGGGCATCACCGCTTGAAATTCGCGATCTCGCGCCTGCGTTGCGGAACCCCCCGCGGAATCTCCCTCAACCAAAAACAATTCGGAGCGGTCTGGATCTTGTGACGCACAATCTTTTAGTTTGCCCGGCAGTGCCGGACCAGCGGTAATCTTCTTACGAGCAACTTTCTTACTAGCTTGAATTCGTTGCTGCGCATTGGCGATCGCTAGTTCTGCGATCCGCTCCCCATCTCCATGATGCTCGTTAAGCCAAAGACTGAAAGCGTCTTTCGCAATGCCGTTAACAAAAACGGCCGATTGACGGGAGGACAAACGCTCCTTTGTCTGCCCGGTAAACTGTGGTTCCGCTAACTTAGTGGAAAGTACATAAGCGCATTGGTCCCAGAGATCTTCACCCGTCAACTTGATCCCTCGAGGCAATAAATCGCGAAATTCACAAAATTCTCGAAGTGCCTCCGCTAGTCCACTACGCAAACCATTGACGTGGGTTCCACCCATGGGGGTCGGAATCAAATTGACGTAACTTTCAGTGATGAGCTCTCCACCGTCCAATACCCATTGCAAAGCCCATTCCGCAGCTTCCTGATTGCCCTCAGCCGCATGAACAAAAGGTTCCGTCGGAACGCGCGCACCTTCCAGTCCCGACCCTAAATAGGTCCGCAGTCCATCTTCGTAACACCATGTTTGGGTATCGGCCTGCCCTTTCTTCTCCTCAATCGAAAAACTCACCGTAAGGCCCGGACACAGCACGGCCTTCGCGTTTAGGAGGTGGCGTAAAGGATTTTCCGCTATACGCATTGTGTCGAAATACCCCTTGTCGGGGAGGAAATGAATGCGCGTCCCCGTATTTCGTTTCCCCACCGTATCAATCGCCTTTAACAAATCCTTTGGCTCGCCGCGTTCAAACCGCTGCGAATAAAGCTTGCCATCGCGCTTCACGTCCGCGATCAGCCACTCGGATAGCGCGTTGACCACGGAAACCCCGACCCCGTGCAAACCGCCTGAGAAATTGTAGTGCTCGTTGTCAAACTTCCCACCAGCATGGAGCTTCGTCAAAATAAGTTCGACTCCCGAAATCTTATGTTCTGGGTGAACGTCGACAGGCATGCCTCGACCATCGTCGATCACCTCAATAGAGCCATCTGCGAATAAGGTCACTTCGATCTCACGAGCATGCCCGGCAAGGACTTCGTCGACGCTGTTGTCGACAACTTCTTGCACGAGGTGGTTGGGACGCGACGTATCCGTGTACATCCCTGGTCGACGACGGACAGGCTCAAGACCCGATAAAACTTGGATCGACTCGGCTGAGTACGCTTTTGCCATCAGTGCTTCGTGTCTTTTAGATTCAAGCTCATTTCAAAGCGACTCGCCCTACCCACCGTTGTCTCAAGCGAGCCCTGTGAATCAAGAACAAGCCAGCGAAAACCGGGGCTTGTCGTTTCAACCGAGAATCGCTTCGAATCAGACCCGAACTGAAAACAGGTGGACGGTGTGGCCAAAAACCGCGTTTCACCTAGCGTACGGTCAAACTCTTGGTGAATATGCCCAAAGATGTACGCTCGAGCTCGTTTGTCATTTACTAACGCTCCGACCAATTCTTCCCCACCTTCAATACAATGTACGTCAAGCCAGGACGTCCCAATCTCAATGGGTGCATGGTGTCCGACCACTAGGACCGGGCCGGAATGCTTCCCAATGTCATTCATCAATGCGCCGACCTGGGCCGCATCGACACGGCCGCCTACTTCGTCGTCAACGTGCGTATCGACCCCTGCTATGCGCCACCCATTCAAGTCAATCGATGCCGTCGGCAATTCCTCGCGAAAGGTGGCCCCAATGTCGTGATTCCCTGGAACACATAAGATCGGACCGGCGAAATACTCCCGTACAAGGTTTAAGAACAGCCGATAGGTCGCTGGTTCTGCAAATTGCGCGATATCGCCGCTGCCAATCAATACATCCGGACGGTCCTGAAGAAAAGCTTGATCGAGTACTGCCCGTAGACTTTCGAATGTATTAATCCCGAGCAGAGTACCGTCCGTGGTAGGAAACAAATGGGTGTCCGTTACCTGCAATACCCTCAGCGATTCACCCACTTTCGGTTTTTCGTTTATCGGTGTTCCCTATCGAGCTTCTGGATAGCGCCTCATCTTCGGATCGTCACGGCTTGTTCATAGGGTACTTCGATCGCTAAGCCAAACGTCATACAAAGCCCGAGAAATTCACCTAAAAACCGATTAATTTGCCTTTTCTCGTCCCGTTGACGCATCTTGGGATTCGGGTATTCGTATATGGCTTCGAAGCGTCGCTGGTTCTGAATCTCAATCACCTCCGCCGACTTTGCATCGTGGTACACGCGAATACGAATACGGTTGGAAGGAGCCATCGACGACGCTTGTTGCGTCAACAAAATGACCGACGTGTATCGACTTCGTTCAAGTACGCTCATGCGAACGTTGACGACTTCTTCCCCAAAACAAAGCCGGAGATCTCGATGGTCGACAGACGCATGCTCTGGAAATAATTTCACGACTCGCGCGTAATTTTGATCACACTCCGCCATGTGCTCGACGAGATCAATATTGTAGCGTCGGGGTTTTCTCACGAGCCCTTAAAACTTTAACTATGAAGCATGAATTCTAACTGCAGCCCCTCGAGGTAGAAAGTAGAAAGCTCCCTACGGATAAAATGTAACCTTGACGTTACCATTCGCTTGTAGTAAATGTAACGCATAGGTTACATTTTTAGTGAGCGTAGTACTTGTACATGAGCGACACAATTTACTTCAAAGGCCTCTTCCGCCGTCCGGACGAAGACTCTTTATCGAATGAACCAACGCCTTCCCACTTATTTGGTAGAATCGCGCGCTTGCCCCGCGAAGCCTGCCACATGAAGTTTATTCTCATTACCGTCATCTTGATGACGCTGAGCCCATTGACACAAGGCGCTAGCCTTGAAGACGTCTATCGAGCTGCCAGAGACAACGATCCGGTCCTGGGCGGGGCAGTTGCTGGACGATTGGCACGAAAACAGACAGTGGTGCAATCACGTGCATCATTGTTGCCCACCGTGACGGCCTCGGGGTCGAAATCTGAGCAAACACGAGCTTACGGATCCCGGCTCGACATGAACCCAGCGAGCCCGACCTTTGGACAGACATACCAGCCTGAAGATGAAGACTTTGAAGGTCATAACTGGTCCGTTAATCTGCGACAACCAATAGTTAACGTGGCGAGCTGGTTTAACTGGCGGTCGGCAAAGGCACTTTCATCCCAGGCTGACTCGGACTACCAATCGACCGAATTAGCTCTCTACACGAGAGTTGCAGAGGCCTACCTCAACGTCCTCCGTGCACAAGCACGGCTCGATTCAACCTTGGCAACCGAAGAAGCAGTAAAACGTCAACTCGAACAAACCCAACAACGCTTTGACGTAGGTCTGGTCGCCATCACCGATGTACTTGAAGCTACGGCCGCGTACGACAACGCCGTCGTCAATCGAATTCAGTTCAGTGGCGACCAAGGCATCTATTTCGAAAGCTTAACCACCATTACCGGGATAGGCTTCGATGCCATTGACCGGTTAAGCACCCGTTTACCCATTGTCAATCCGGATCCGCGAGACGAAAACGAGTGGACCAATGTCGCGTTGACGAGTAACCCGCAACTACAATCCGCCCGCGACGCGTTACGCTCGGCAGAGAGCAGCTTGCGTGCACGACTCTCGGGTCATTTACCCACGGTCGACTTTAGTGCCGGTTACAACGAGAGCTTCTCGGGTGGGCTGTCTTTCTATGGAAATCGAACCTCAGGCAACACTTATTCACTCTCCGCTTCAATGCCTCTATTTCAAGGTGGCACTGTGCATTCCCGGTTTACCGAACAGCGGCATCGAGTTCAGGAATCCAAGGAACGGTTACGAGAACGAGAACTGACGACGGCCAGAGACACTCGAAATTTCTTCAGAGCCGTAATGACAGATGTGGCTCGCGTCGAGGCTCGCCTTAAGGCGATTAAGTCAAGGGAATCAGCTCTCGAAGCAGTCCGAACAGGGTACGAGGTTGGTACGCGTAACATTGTTGAATTGCTCCAGGCACAACAGAATCTGTTTTCTTCGCAGTACGATTATGCAGACTCAAGATACAACTACGTTCTCAACCTATTGCGGTTAAAACAGACAACAGGCGTTCTTTCCGAAGAAGATATCCTTGAGATCAGTACTTATACGGACTCAAACGATCCCGTGCGGAAGCTAACGACATTGTCGGGGCGCTGAGACGCACCTATAGTCCAACCCTAGTCTTCAAGACGAAGACCAAGATCACGGGCAACCCGCTCAATCGCTCCTCGATTATTCGACACCACCTGACGTGCAGCGCGTCCCTCAATCTTTCTTCGTTCCGAATCTTTCAGTAACTGATCGACCCTGCTTGCCAGTTCTTCCGCGCTCACGGCCAAATGCAAACAGCCCGCGTTCTCAAATCGGTGTACGACCTCGGCAAAGTTGATGCGACTTGGGCCCATCACCATCGGCACGCCGTGCAGTGCTGCCTCGATCGGGTTGTGACCACCCGTGTCGTCGAGACTCCCGCCCACGAAGGCGACTTCAGCAGCCGCATATAGATAAATCAAGGTCCCCATTTCGTCGCCTACGAGCACCTCACTGGGCTTAGGTTCACCCGACAAAACTCTGGCGTCGAAACCAAACGTCGTCGCCAATTGGACGACATCCGACGCCCTCGGCGGATGACGAGGTACCAAAATTAATGACAGGTCGTCGTGTTGCTCGATCAATAGTTTGTGGGCTTGCAAAACCACCTCTTCTTCGCCGGGATGAGTGCTACCCGCGATCCAAATTCTCTTGCCAAATTGCCAATTATTCTCGAACGCCACTCTTCGCGAATCGATGTCGTTGGGAAATTGAATGTCGAACTTAACGTTTCCCGTTACGCTCAACATCTCACGTTCAACACCTAATGCCGCGAAGCGATCGGCAGTGTCTTGGTATTGGCAATAAATGTGCGTCATGCTCGCTAGAGTACTGCCCATGAGAGCACCCAGACGTCGATAACCAATGGCCGAACGTTCAGAGAGCCGTGCGTTAACGAGATAGACCGGAACGTCTCGTCGTCGACACTCGCGAATGATGTTCGGCCACAATTCCGTTTCCATAAGCACTAACGCTATCGGCTCAACGCTGTCCATAAAGCGCCCCACGGCCTTCGGAAAGTCGTAGGGGCAATAACAATGTTCCACTTCCATGCCTAGGTGCTTCTTGACTTCCTCCGAACCGCTTGGGGTTGTTGTCGTTACCAAGAACGGGACACTCGGTGTCATCTCTTTGACGGCACGAATTAACGGTACAGCGCCTAACGTCTCTCCCGCAGATACCGTATGGAACCAAACCCCCTGACGCGGTATCGAAGCAGGAACGAACCCCATTCGTTCGCGTCGCCGCTCTCGGTACCCGGGTTCGCGCCGACCACGGATCCAGAGGCGCACCCAAACGAACGGCAACGCCAAACGCGACAACACCCTGTACATCAATTCCGACAAAGGAATCCCATCAAAGCAAGCTGGCCGTCCTTATACACCTGCACTCACTTCCATTCGAGCCTGCTATAGGCGTCTGGATCCAGGCTGCTAGAATAAGACGCTATGCCGTTTCGACTCGTGTCACCGGCTCATTGGCCGACTTGGCTGCTGATCGCCATTGCCTTTCTTGTTGTCCGTCTACCTATACGCTACCAATTTCGCTTGGGTCGACTGATCGGAACTCTATTTCAACGCATTGGTGGGAGGCGGGCGAGGATCGCTGAAAAAAATATCGACCTTTGCTTCCCAGATCTCAGTGCTCAAGAAAAGCAGGGTCTCTTAAAGAAGGTCTTCGCGTCCACTGGGATCGCAGTCATTGAGACGGCATACACGTGGCTACGTCCGGTCCATGACCTACTTCCGCGGGTACGCTTCCATGGAATGGAAGTATTGGAAACGGCCATAAACGAGGGCAAAGGCGTACTTTTAGTGGGCGCTCATTTCGCTGTATTGGATCTGGGAGGAGCATTTCTGGCCGCTCACTTTGACTTCGATTGCATATATCGAAAAAGCCGAAATCCTGTGATTGACTACATCAGCCTGCGTCGCAGGGAGGCCTTATACGGTCTCGTCATCGAACGAAGTGATATGCGGACGACAGTTCGCCAATTGCGGCAATTTCGAACGATTTGGTACGCCGCTGATCAAGACAATGGGCGTCGACATTCCGTATTTGCTCCGTTTTTTGGGATTCCAGCAGCTACGATCAACGTCACCAGTCGTCTCGCAACAATTTCCGGCTCGCCCGTTATTTTTATGAGCCACTTCAGAGACGAGTCAGATTATTCGTGGTCGGTACGCTTGCGCCGGGTCGAGAATTACCCGACAGGCAACGAAGTCGCCGATGCAACCCTCATGAACGCAGTAATTGAACACGAGATCCGCAGTGACCCGGCCCAGTACCTATGGGTGCATCGACGGTTCAAGACCATGCCCGAAGGAACCCGAAACTACTAATTCGTTCAAACCCTGTAGATCGGTGACTTCAAGCATCATCCCTGACTAAAACATGCCAATCAGGATGTGCATCACGTTTTCCACGAACCTGGTCGAAATAAAGTGATTGCAGTCGAAGAGTTACCGGACCGGGTTTCCCATGACCAATCACTCGCCCATCAAGTTCGCGAATCGGCAAAACCTCAGCAGCTGTTCCGGTGAAAAACGCTTCGTCGGCAATATAGACCTCGTCCCGAGTAATCCTCCTTTCAATTATCGGGATATCCAGTTCTCGAGCGAATACCAAGACGGTGTCGCGAGTAATACCGGGAAGGCACGAGGTTAGTTCGGGTGTATGGAGGACCCCATTTTTTATGAGGAAAAAGTTTTCGCCGCTACCTTCCGCAACATAGCCTTCGTTATCGAGAAGAAGCGCTTCGTCGCAGCCGCTGTCGATCGCTTCTCGAAGAGCCATGATTGAGTTGATGTAGTTTCCATTGGCCTTCGCTTTGCACATAGTTATGTTGACGTGATGCCTAGTGTATGAAGACGTCCGCACGGTAATACCCGTCTCCCGAGACTGCGGATCCATATAGTCTGGCCAGGGCCAACACGCGATCGCGACATTGACGGTTAGTCCGTCTGCTCGCAATCCCATGGCCTCGGATCCCAGGTATGCGACTGGGCGCAAATATCCTTCGTTCAACTGGTTGAGTGCAAAAACTTCCTTTTGGGCAGCATTTAGGTCCGATTCACTGAAAGGAATATCAAGCCGCAAAATCTGGGCAGAGTCGAATAGGCGCCGTGTGTGATCGTGCAGTCTAAAGATGCATGGCCCGTTCGGCGTGTCGTAGGCGCGAACACCTTCGAATACCCCAACTCCATAGTGCAACGTATGCGTTAGCACGTGCACCTTGGCATCACGCCAATCTATCATTTCGCCGTTCATCCAGATCGCACCGTCTCGATCCGCGAAGCTCGTTTCAGTCACCATGATTGCTCCGTCTTCCAACGGACAAGATTAGCGCAATAGTGCTCTACAGACATCGAGGCCGAATTACGCATTCCTATATCGGGACGGTCCCGACTTAGTGAGTTGAGGCGAATATCACCGTTAGACCCGCGACCACAACCTGTGCAGAATGCCCTTCTCGTTTGCCCGACGAGTTGGATGAAACTACCCGACACGATTGCTATGTTGCGAACCCTTGTTGCCGAGCCCTCAACAAGCTCCGTTACTACGTCGCGCGATCAAAGCAATCTGGCCGTTATCAATCATCTCGCGAATTGGCTACAGGGCCTTAAGTTCGTCGTCGAGGTTCTACCTATTCCTGGCAAAGTGGGGAAGGCCAACCTGATCGCCACTCTTGGTGCCGGTGAGGGTGGTCTGGTTCTATCCGGCCATACCGATACGGTACCTTGCGACGAAAAATACTGGCGCACGGATCCTTACACACTTACCGAAATTGGTTCAGTCGTCCATGGTCTCGGCAGCTGTGACATGAAAGGTTTCTTTCCGATCGCTTTGGAAGCAGCGTCACTTCTCCGTAACGAGAAGCTTAAAAAGCCCCTGACGATTCTAGCGACCTCCGATGAAGAGTCCTCAATGGCTGGTGCCCGACAATTGCTGCGCGACGGAAGACCAAAAGCAGACGCCGCGATCATCGGTGAGCCTACTGGCTTACAGCCGATCATTGCCCACAAAGGCGTTCTGGCTCTATCCATTACTGTAGAGGGAGCTGGAGGGCACGCCTCCAATCCGAACCTCGGCTCCAACGCACTCGACGCCATGCATGCCGTAATCGAAGATTTGCTCATCTACCGTCGAGAATTAGCCGACAGACACACAAACTCAAATTTTGAAATCAATATCCCGACCCTTAATTTAGGTTGCCTGCACGCCGGTGATAGCCCCAACCGGATCTGTGAAAAAGCGGAATTACAGATCGACCTGAGGCTACTACCTGGAATGGAAAACGAAGAGTTGGTCGACACCATTCAACATCGCCTTATCAAAACGATGGCCACGCACGGAACGCGACTTTCGATCACCCAAATCAACGAGGTTCCCGCGTATCAGACATCCGGTGATGGCGAACTAGCAAGAACTTTAGCGACTTTAAGCCGACGGACCCTGGGGAGCGTGGCTTTCGGCACCGAAGCACCCTTCCTACAAAGTCTCGGTATGGAAACCGTGATTTTTGGCCCAGGGTCCATCGACCAAGCCCATCAACCGAACGAATACCTGGATTTAAATCAGTTACCCACCGCTCGTGAGACGCTAGAAAAAGTCATCCGCCACTATTGCTATTGAGCAAAGTCTGCAGCTCGAAAGGCAAGATTAGTCATCAAGACACAGGTCGGGTCGCATCGCGGACACCCTAGCAATTGAATCTGCAAGGATCCTTCTTAATTTCAGAGGTCGGTGCTTTTGGGGACGCTGACAAGTTTCCCCAACCTCTTCGTATACCAGTACCATCGCAGATTCTAAGGAACGACTAGAACACCTTTCACCATGAGCAACAAAAGACCCTACTCATCCATCGTTGTTGACGGCGTTGAACAAGCGCCCAGCCGCGCCATGCTTTACCCCGTCGGTTTTAGTGAGGCTGACTTCAAAAAACCCCAAATCGGTATTGCCTCGACGTGGAGCCGCGTAACCCCCTGCAATATACATATCAATGAACTGGCGGAATCGGCCGCAAAAGGAGCGGATCAAGCGGGGGCTAAGAGCGTGCTGTTTAACACCATCACGGTTTCCGATGGCATTTCCATGGGCACGCCCGGAATGCGCTATTCGCTGGTGTCGCGCGAAGTTATTGCCGATTCGATAGAAACCGTCGTCGGCGCGCAAGGTTTTGACGGGTTCGTTGCCATCGGTGGATGCGACAAGAATATGCCGGCGTGCGCCATGGCAATGGCTCGAATGGATCGACCTAGCGTTTTCGTATACGGCGGCACCATTCAGACGGGGACGAATCGCCGTGACATCATTTCAGTGTTCGAGGCCGTGGGTGCCCACGCAGAAGGTTCTCTTTCGGATATCGAACTCAAAGAGGTTGAACAAACTGCTATTCCTGGACCCGGCTCGTGTGCAGGCATGTACACAGCGAACACAATGGCCTCCGCTATTGAAGCGCTCGGCTTGTCCCTGCCAAATTCTTCTGCACAAGAAGCAGTGAGCGAACAGAAGCGTCAGGATAGCTTCGACGCCGGCGCCGCGGTTTCGCAATTAATCGATAAAGGAATCAAACCATCCGACATCCTTAGTCGAGAAGCTTTTGAAAACGCTATCGTGGTCGCGATCGCCTTGGAGGGTTCGACGAATGCAGTGCTTCATCTATTAGCGATTGCGCACGCCGCAAAAATCCCGTTGGAACTCGACGATTTTACCCGCATTGGAAAAAACGTTCCTGTACTCGCGGATATGCGACCCGCGGGTCAATACGCAATGTCAGAACTCATCAATATTGGCGGCGTTCAGCCGCTCATGAAAATATTGCTCGACGCCGGACTATTGCATGGGGATTGCCTAACGGTCACCGGGAAGACTCTCAGAGAAAACTTAGAGGAAGTCGAGCCGTATCCAGCGGATCAAGAAATTATTCGCCCGCTAACAAATCCGATCAAGAAGGATAGTCATCTTGTGGTGCTTTACGGAAACGTCGCGCCGGAAGGCGCTGTCGCAAAAATCACGGGCAATGAAGGTCTGAGCTTCACGGGAATAGCAAGAACGTTCCACGGTGAAGAGGCCGCTATGCGAGCCATCATGGATGGGACCGTACAGTCCGGCGACGTTGTGGTCGTGCGTTACGAAGGGCCCCGAGGAGGTCCCGGTATGCGCGAAATGTTAAGTCCCACCAGTGCCATTAACGGCCGTGGTCTCGCTGGCAAAGTTGCCCTGATTACGGATGGTCGATTTTCGGGGGGCTCCTCGGGTTTCGTGGTCGGACACGTGACCCCTGAGGCGTTCGACGGCGGGCCCATCGGCCTAATCCAGGACGGCGACGAACTCACCATTGACGCAGAGAAGAAGGAAATCAACCTCAACATCCCCGAAACAGAATTTACAAACCGGGCCAAGACATGGAGCGCGCCAGAGCCATACGCCGATCGGGGAACACTTGCCAAGTACGCTCGACTCGTTTCTTCCGCAAGTGAAGGTGCGGTGACGGACAAGTACCTCTGAGCAAACTTTCTGGCAGCAATCACCGCGATCCGTTGGCCGAGCCGAAGTAAGTTGCGTTCCTATACCGCTTAAACGTCCTTGTTCATTCGGTTTTGGCGAATTCGTACGTAAATCCGATAGCAAGCTTGCCCGAGCCCGATACCGATCGCGTCCCAAAGTAGGTCGCGGATTTCCGCATGACGTTCGGGAATGAACGCTTGTGCTACCTCTAAAAGAACATCCATGCACACGGAACCCAAAGGATTTGGGGAGCGACGGTTGCCGGAATTCGGTAGACATCAAAATATGCGAGAACGAGAGCAAGCGTAAGGTATGCCAGTGCAAATATGTGCAATACGACGTCGGGATATTGAACGACGACGTCTGGGTATGGGCTCTGCATAAGCGCTAGATACGTACATAACGCCAGCGGCAGCCAAAACCCTGCTCTATAGGCGATGAGCACGTACTTCAGCGCACCGTTTCTTCATGAACAAAATCAACCAGCCGCTTAACATTATCGACCGGCGTATTAGGAACGATACCGTGGCCTAAATTGAATATATGTCCCGGGCGTCCTCCTACTTCATTTAGGAGGTTTCGCGCTTGGCTGATCATGCTACTCGACCGCCCGCAAAGCGCGATCGGATCTAAGTTACCCTGGATCGCTCGACTGCCCAAACGATCCCACGTCTCAACCAAGGGAACGCGCCAATCAAGTGCCATTAGATCCGGCCCAGTGGCATACATCGCATCGAGCAAATGCGCATTGCCTGTTCCAAAGTATATGATCGGCACCTTCCCTTGGATGCTCAGCATCAGCCGCCTTGTAGCTGGAGCCACATAACGCTCATAGTCGGCCAGTGATAGGCATCCGACCCAACTGTCAAACAGCTGAATGGCTTGTGCCCCGGACGCGATCTGCAATCTCACGTAGTCTGCGACCGTATCCACGAGTTTATCCATCAGGGATTGCCACAACACCTCGTGGTCATACATTAGCCCCTTCACATGAGCGTAATTTCGCGAGCTCTTCCCCTCAACCGCGTAGCACGCAAGCGTGAACGGCGCACCAGCGAACCCTATGAGCGCAACTTCCTGTGGCAAGTCACTTCGTATGCGACCCAGAGTTTCTACGATGTATCCACACCCCTCTTCCGCGGGAACGACGGTTAGGGCTTCTATCGCTTGTTGGTCACGCAACGGATTTTCAAACACCGGGCCAACACCCGGTTTGTAATCGAGATTAAGACCCATTGGCTCAAGCACCGGGAGCAAATCAGCAAACATTATTGCCGCGTCGACGCCTAGTATTCGTTGGGCGTCCAGAGTCGCTCTCGCCGCAAGGGAAGGATTCTTAAAGAAATCCAGGCTGGGGGTATCGCCTTTCAGTGCATGGTATTCCGGCATATAACGCCCCGCCTGACGATTAAGCCAAATAGGCGTATACGGCGTGCTAGCGCCAGAACATGCATCCAAAAAGATTGGCATCAATAACCAGTTAACAAGTCAATATCCGCGTCATAATCGACACTTTCGATGCCAAAACCGAATAATCGAAAGAAGTCCTCTCTGAATCCACGGAGGTCCGCGAACTCCGCAACATTACCCGTCGTTATTTTCGACCACCGACGTTGGACTTCTGCCTGGATGTCGGCATCGAGCTCATGATTGTCCATTCGAATGCGCCCAATTTCGTCCGTACGCTTTAGCTGATTTGAATACAGTTGTTCCCGGAAGAGCCGTTGGATATGGGCAATACAATCTTCGTGACAATCATGTTCCTTCATCACGCGAAAAAGGATAGAAAAGTACAAAGGAACAACCGGGATCGCTGTACTTGCTTGCGTCACTACCGCCTTCAACACCGCGACATCTGCACGGCCATTGGTATCTTTTAATTTGTTAGATATCTCGCCGGCTGCTCGATCCAGATCCTCCTTCGCGCGACCCAGCGTTCCGTCCCAATAGATAGGCCAAGTAAGCTCATTGCCAATATAAGTGTAGGCGACTGTCTCAAATCCCGACGCGAGGACCTCTGCTCCCTGAAGCGCTTCAATCCAGTACTCCCAGTCCTCACCCCCCATGACCGCAATCGTCGCGTCCACTTCATCCGCCTCGGCAGGATCGAGTTCGACGTCAACCACTTTCGCGGTGCCTGACATCAGATCAAAGTTCAATGTTTTTGAGGAAAATACTTTCCCCAACGGTTTGATCGACGATCGGTACAGTTCGCCCGTTCGCGGATGTTTGCGTACCGGTGAGGCAAGGCTATAAACCAACAAATCTATTTCGCCAATGTCCGAGCGTATTACGTCAATCGTCCGCTGTTTTATTTCGTCCGAGAACGCGTCTCCGTCGACGGTACGCGCATACAGCCCAGCTTGTTCCGCCCGGCGTTCGAATGCCGCATTGTTGTACCAACCAGCGCTACCGGGTTTGCTTTCCGATGGTGCCCTTTCAAAGGAGACGCCGAGCGTCCCAGAGCCGCATCCGAAGGCCGCCGTTATCCGAGAAGCGAGTCCGTACCCAGTCGAACAGCCAACGATCAGCGCATTCCTAGGGCCCGTTATTGTGTCAAGACCTCGGACGTACTCGATTTGTGCACTTACATTTGTTGCACAACCGACCGGATGGGCCGTGGTACATATAAAACCTCGAATGCGCGGCTTGATAATCACAATTTTGTTCCGGCTACCTTCCCCAAAACTTCGGGTTTCACTGCGAAGGGCGCAGCATCATACCTTCTGCAACGGCATACCGCATGGCAGCACCAACGTCGTAAACCCATGGGCCATCTCGACGAATGGACATGGATACCGATCGTTTATTGGCGAGCCTATGCTCCCGATCACCATCCAAAGCGAGGATCCCCTCACCCTCAAACGTCACCTTCTCCCCTAGAGCAATTCTTTGACTACGAGAAATGGCAACTTCTTTAAAGAACCCAGGCGATAAAGGCGCTTTGATATACGTATCGGATTCCTTGTTATCGCCGATCTCAACCAACAATCCACAGTCATCCGTTTCCTCAACTACGGAAATAAGACCGCCAAGCGGTGACATGCCAACGGTATCTGGCAGCGCCCTGGTCAAAAGAATTCTCATTATTTTGGCTTCATCATAAGGCAGCAAATTGCCCACGTAGTCGTCGCGAAGCTGAACGGCGTCAATGAGAGCGATGTCACTATCCCCATCTGAAAAAGCCGCGTGTAGCACCTTGGCTCGAGTTCGGATTCCGAATGCCGAATCGTCCGGGAAGCGTTGCATCGCTGCCAACCCCGCGACCATTCCAGCCGTTGTTGGTTCCACCATTGAAGGGAAAACATTGTTGGTACCCGTCGAAAGTGCGATCAGGTCGAGATCGGGAGCACTCCGTGCAATGATCCTATTGGTGCCATCACCACCAAGCGAAACCACGACCGCTATGCCTTCCTTAACAAATGCTTGCACCGCGCGTTCCGTGTCCGAAGCATCATGGCGCAATTCAACTCCGAGACTTACGACCTTTGCCTTCAGCGGCATCCATTCCAGAGCCATGGACGCAATACGAAACGGTTCATCAACGATATATATTTCGTTCACTCCGACGGAATCGGCACCAGCCGCGATGCGTGCCACGATGTCTCGCTTAGCCTCGTGAGTCATATTGGTAGCACGAGCCGCGATTCGTCGGACGTCGCGGCCCGACATCGGATTCACACAAATAGCTATTGCGCTCATTCGCTTAGTTGTCGTTTCTTCGCATCAAAATCGGTAAGAACTCCCGGTCGAAAGAATGGATGACCTGAAATGCCGTGGTATACCAAGTAAAGGTTGCTAACCTATTAGGCATGGTCACGGCGAAGCAAGGATAACCTCGTTGTGACCTGGGATTGCAATCGACGAAATATTAGAAAGAGCATTAATCCCATTCGTTGTTTATTGAGGCCCGTAGCGACAAAGTCATGCGGGATATCATACGAAGTCTCCGAAGCCGAGGAATACAAATGAACATTGAGTCCATCATTGATGCGGCGTGGAAAGATCAAGAGCACGTGGACGCGAATACCCAAGGAGACGTGCGAGTCGCGGTTGAGGAAGCCTTATCCAAACTGGACGACGGGACATTACGGGTAGCCGAAAAAATCGCTGATGGCTGGACGGTTAACGAGTGGTTAAAGAAAGCGGTCCTTCTAAGTTTCCGACTTAACCCTTTTCGAAAAATGGCAGGAGGCCCTGGGGACACAAACTGGTGGGATAAAGTAGCGCCAAAGTTTGAGGGTTGGGACGAAGATCAGTTCGAAAAGGCTGGGTTTCGTGCTGTTCCAACAGCGTATGTGCGCCATTCCGCCTATATCGCTCCGAACGTTATCCTTATGCCTAGCTTCGTAAACCTCGGTGCCTACGTCGATACAGGCACCATGATAGACACCTGGGCAACGGTCGGTTCGTGTGCCCAAATAGGGAAAAATTGTCATATCTCAGGGGGCGCAGGTATCGGAGGCGTGCTAGAGCCTCTTCAGGCGGCACCGGTAATCGTCGAGGACGGCTGCTTTATTGGGGCCCGTTCCGAAGTCGTTGAGGGCGTCCTCGTCGAGGAAGGCGCGGTCTTGTCGATGGGGGTATTCATCGGCGCTACCACCAAAATCGTTGATCGGCACTCGGGCGAAATTTTCACCGGTCGCGTGCCACCATACTCCGTCGTAGTACCCGGCGCTCTACCACCTCCGCCTCACGAGGATGGAAATCCTAGGCCGAGCCTCTACTGCGCTGTAATTATAAAAACCGTCGACGCGCAGACACGTTCAAAAACAGCCATTAACGAGCTGCTTCGGGATTAGCAGTTCAAGCGGTGTCAAACACATCACACCCGCTCCATGATGTGAATCGAGAACGAGTAGGTGTTGCGTTCGTTAGCAATGAAATCCTCTTTCTCTACGGTTCGCCAACAGTCCCAATCCAAGACAGGGAAAAACGTATCCCCGTCAACTTCCGCATCGACCAACGTGCAGTAGAGACGATCTGCGCGATCCAGCGTCTCCCTATAGACCTGAGCACCCCCCACCACAAAGCACTCCTCGGCTGAATCAATTTCACATTGCGCGGCCGCTACAGACAGCGCGGAATCAAGATCCGCGACAACCGTGACATCGTCATTCAGATAACCCCCAGCCGAAAGCACGATATTCCTTCGTCCAGGAAGCGGGCGACCCACGGACAAGTATGTACGACGACCCATCACGACGGGGCTACCCCATGTCGTCCGTTTAAAAAAAGCAACGTCGTCTGACAGGTGCCATGGAAGCGCATTGGATCGACCGATAACCCGATTGTTGGACATCGCCCAGATAAGAGACAGTTGCACCGATTCGTTAGACCGCGATCGGGGCGCGGATACCTTTGTGCGACCGGTAATCCAGCAACTTAAAGTCTTCGTATGTAAATCCGAATATGTCCTCTACGCTCTTATTTATGTCCATCTGAGGCAACGGCAGCGGAACGCGAGATAGCTGACGATCAGCTTGTTCAAGATGATTAAGGTAGAGATGCGCGTCACCAAACGTATGAACAAAATCCCCGGGTTGAAGACCCGACACCTGCGCAACCATCATGGTTAATAGAGCGTAGGACGCGATGTTGAAGGGAACCCCGAGAAAGATATCGGCACTTCGCTGGTATAGCTGGCACGACAACTTACCGTCTGCGACGTAGAACTGAAAAAGGGTGTGGCATGGAGGCAAAGCCATTTCGTCCACCTCTGCGACATTCCACGCTGAAACAATCAGGCGTCTTGAGTCGGGATTTTGACGAATTCCCGAAACCACCCTCGCGATTTGATCGATGGTAGAACCATCCGGTGTGGGCCAAGAACGCCATTGCGAACCGTACACGGGGCCTAGATCTCCGTTTCCATCGGCCCATTCATCCCAAATATGAACGTCGTGCTCGTGAAGGTAAGCAACGTTGGTACTACCCTGCAGGAACCAAAGCAGCTCGTGGATGATGCCTTTCACAAACATCTTCTTGGTCGTCAAAAGGGGAAATCCTTCACCTAGATCGAAGCGCATTTGATGGCCAAAGACCGACCTGGTTCCCGTACCCGTGCGGTCGCTCCGTTCAACCCCTTGGTCTCTCACCCGGCGCATGAGCGCGAGATATTGCTTCATTTCCGGCGCAATCCTTCGAAATAATCTTGAGCAAATCCAGACAGCAACAAAATACCAAATGCAATCATCGGTAGCGACAACAACTGCCCCATCGTGAGCCAATCAAAAGCAACAAAACCGATAGCGGCATCGGGTTCACGAAACCACTCGATGACGAACCGAATCGTCCCGTAACCCGTCAGAAACATCCCGGAAATTAGACCGGGACGTCGCGCTCGAATGGAAAATAACCATACGATCATGAACAACAACACGCCTTCTCCGAACGCCTGATACAAGCTTGAAACATGTCGTAGCGCTCCATCCCACTGGCCGAAACACGTGAGATTAAGGTTGCTGACGGACGCACATGGAAAGTGAACACCGAGTAGGTTGTCGGTAACCCGCCCCGGTAACTCCGCGTTAATGAAATTGCCTATCCGTCCAAATCCCAGTCCAATCGGGACCAACGGCGCCGCAAAATCGGCGACAAGCCAAAAATGTCGCGAGGTCTTTCGAGCATACAACCAAAGTGCGGTGACAACGCCGAGCAGACCGCCGTGGAACGACATGCCGCCCTCCCACAACTTGAACAACCACAAGGGCTCTAACAGAAATTTGTCAAACGAATAGAAGAGCACAAAACCAAAACGCCCACCGACAATCGTACCAACCACACCATAAAATATGAGGTCCGATACGTCTGTTTTTTCCCAACCGGAATCGTCTTTGCCTGCGCGCTGACTGCCCAATACATAACACGCAAGAAAGGCGAGCAAATACATAAGGCCATACCAACGAACGGCTAATGGTCCGATCTCGATCAAGATAGGCTCGATCAGGGGATAGTTCATAGTCTCCAAACACCAACTACACGCAACTGGTAGACTCCGCCTCTCTCAGGAGCACGGAACGAGGGACCGAGCCGCAGTGTGCCTTATCCTAATCGCGTACCGTATGGATCCGGCTCGACCACTCATTGTTGCCGCCAATCGGGACGAATACTACGCTCGCCCGGCGCTTGCTGCACACGCTTGGGACGATCATCAAAGTATCTTTGCGGGACGCGATGTTGAAGCCCATGGGACCTGGCTCGGTATTTCAAGTACCGGACGTTTCGCCGCGATCACGAATTGGACCCAGGATTTATCCGGCCCTCGTTTCCCAAGAAGCCGTGGCGATCTACCTGTTGAATTCCTTCTCACGAAGGACTCGCCGCATCAATACGCGTCCAGGATAAAGGCGGATCAGTTTGCGGGATTTAACTTCATCGCGTTCGATGGTAGCGAGCTTGTCTACACGACCAATCGAACCGAAGAAACCAGAGCACTTCAACCTGGGGTTTATGGCTTAACCAATACCCACCTCGATGACCCTTGGCCAAAATCGACAAACGGTGTTCGAAATTTAAGAGCCGTGCTACCCCATCCAACACTGAACGATCTTATTGATCTCTTAACAATCGACAAATTTGGACCCCCAAGGTCAGTTTCACGGGGCAACAAGAACAAGGTCGAGCAAAAGAATTCGCCGAGCTTCATTTGCGGTGATGTATACGGCACCAGGGCAAGTACCGCCGTCATACTCGAACACGAAAAGTTTCTATTCTGCGAACAGACGTTCGAGTCGAGCGGGCTACCTACAAAACGCATCGAAGAAACAATCCAACTTGAGAATTCTTGACGTGGTATTCGTCGATTGGCCCATGCACTATCAAGCAGCGATCAAAAGAGTCCACTACTACGTTCCGACAGTCCCGAATTTTGAGTATTAAGGGTATCAACATGGACTTATCTGGAAAAACCGCACTCGTAACGGGCGGGAGCCTAGGACTTGGCCGAGCAATGGCGTCTGCTTTTCACGCGGCCGGCGCGAACGTGGCATTACTCGCTCGTCGAGATGGTCCCCTGAAAGATGCCAAAGAAGAAATAGCACAAAACGGACCGGGCAAAGTCGATGCCTACCAATGTGACGTGACCAACGCAGCAGAAATTGTCACCGTACATAAACACGTCGTCGAAAGGATGGGTCCAGTCGATATTTTGGTGAATAACGCCGGGAAATCCGAGGCACATCCTTTCATGAGTATTACCGATGAGATTTGGCAAGGAGATCTCGACCTAAAACTCTTTGCTGCTGTACGTCTCGCCCGGCTCGTAATCCCTGACATGATCACCAAACGCTCGGGACGAATTATTAACGTGTTGAACACAGCGGCAAAGGCCCCTCCACCCGGTTCTGCACCGACTTCGGTGAGTCGGGCGGCGGGAATGGCATTAACCAAGGTTCTAGCCGGTGAACTCGCGTCCCACAATATACTCGTGAACGCGTTACTCATTGGGCATATCAAGTCAGACCAGATTCAACGTGCGTACGAGGCCAGCGATCGTTCGACGTCCATCGAACAATTCATGGCCGACGCCGGTGAGCGTCTGCCAATGGGTCGTATGGGAGAGGCAAGTGAAGTTGCCGACGTGGCCTTATTTCTGGCATCCGAAAAGGCGTCATACCTGACCGGGTGTGCGATCAATATGGATGGCGGGCTTTCCCGCGTCGTCTAATCCGTATTCAGCCAGAAATAGATTGCGTTATAGAACGACGCTCGGTGTTTCGTGATGTGGAATCGCCCTTTCCAATCCTGCCCCAATGAGCTGATCGCGGATAAAATCGAGTATTTCCTCGGCATCGTCCATTCGTCGAACACGTGCAAAAATCCGTCGGCAGTCCCGCATCGAAACATTTCGAATCACCCACTTTACCTTTGGCAAATTCGCCGCATTCATTGATAAAACGTCATAGCCCATCGCCACGCAAAGGACCGCACCCTCCGGAGTACCTGCGAATTCGCCGCATATGCCGATTCCTTTTTGTTCCGCATGGGCTGCCTTGGCCAGCTCCCGCAACGCATGTAAGACCGATGGATGCATTTCTTGGTAGAGGTTTGCAACTCGAGGATTATTGCGATCCACCGCCAACATGTATTGGGTGAGGTCGTTGGATCCAACGGCAAGAAAATCGACCTCGCGAGCTATAAGCCGTGCCTGATGAATTACCGCCGGCACCTCGATCATGACGCCAATCTGCGGCAACCTCACGTCGTAGATCTCCTCGCGAACCTCACGGTAGGCCCTCAAAACAAGTGATTTCGCTTCTGCAACCTCGTGCCGATCGGTGACCATTGGGAGCATGATTCGAAGGTCCGACTCTAGGCCCACACTTGCCTTAATCATCGCCCGAACCTGGACCAAAAAAATCTCCGGATGGTCTAGCGTCACCCGGATGCCTCGCCAGCCAAGAAACGGGTTGTCTTCTTCGATGGGAAAATACGGCAAGCCTTTGTCACCTCCAATGTCGAGCGTCCGCATGGTGACTGGGCGAGGGTTAAAAGCTTCTAAGTGCTCCCGATAGATAACCCGCTGTTCTTCCTCCGTTGGGAAACGATCTCGAGAAGCGAACGGGATCTCGGTTCGAAAAAGTCCGACGCCCTCAGCGCCGCGATCTAGGGATCTTGTGATTTCGCTAACTAGACCGATATTCACCCATAGATTTAATCGATGCCCGTCAACGGTTTCACTCGGGCAGTTCTTTATAGACTCGAGCTCCCTATAGAACTCGGCTTCCTCAACCATTAACTCGCGATAACGATCAATCACGTGATCGGTAGGATTGCCCACCAACTCGCCATAAAAGCCATCTACAACAACAGTCTGATTGTCGATGTCGTATAAGGACAAGTCTAAAGCGCCCATGACAGCGGGAACGTTAAGTGCCCGTGCCAAAATCGCCGTGTGCGAATTGCTAGATCCTCGAATCGACACTACGCCTTTCAATCGACCGGCCGGTACGTCCGAAACCATCGCGGCGGTTACTTCCTCTCCTATCAAAATGGCTTGATCGGGAAATGAAAACGTGTCCCGCTGAACGTCCTGTAAATATGCCAATACGCGTTGCCCCAATTCGTGGATATCAGCAACTCTTTCGCGGATATAAGAGTTTTCAACTTGTTGAAGTTTCGCGACGTGCCTAAGGACCACCGCTCGGAGTGCACCTTGTGCCCAATTTCCTCGACGAATTTCCGTGCGAACTTCGCCTGCGATCGCGGAATCGTCCAGCATGTGCAAGTAGGCGGAAAATAACGCCTGTTCCTCTGTGGGTAATTGATGCGACAACGATTGATGCGCCTCCTCAATGTCTACCCGGACCAAGTCGATAGCGTAATCAAAGCTGTCCAACTCGGCCGCAATGTCGTCAACCTCCTTGTTCGGTACACGATCGAGATTTGCTAAGGGGTTAATCACGACAGCGGTGCCGATAGCAATTCCTGGCGCTCCTGCGATCCCCTCATACCGCACATCAGCCGCGACGTAATCCGCATTCAAGATGGCCGAAACGTTTCCGGTTGCCTCGGCCCGCGCAACGATATTCGCCAACTGAGCCGCAAGCGTGGTCAAAAACGCTTCCTCTTCCTCCTCGAACCGTCGACCTTCCCTTTGTTGCACCGTGATGACGCCTTGCACGCGCCGGTTATGAATCACTGGAACGCCCAGAAAGGCAGAAAAAGGCTCTTCCCCAAGCTCCGAAAAGTGCCGATATTTCGGATGTTCCGACACATTCTCGATGTTCAGCGGTTCACCGCGTTCAGCGACTAAACCAACAACACCCTCCCCTGGGGAAAGCGACACGTTGCCAATCGCGCCTCTATGAAACCCTTCATTTTCAATTAGTCTCAAGTCTCCCGTGATTTTGTCAAAAACGTAGATGCAACAAACTTCAGTACCAAGTATTAAACAAACACGCGCAACGATTATCCCCAACGCGTACTCGAAACTTGGAGCGGTATCTACATCGCGAACGATTTGTCGAAGAGCGTCGAGCACTTAGCTGTCCCCAATTTGTAGGGCTGGCGCGAGCTCACGCAGCGCCTGACGATAAACCTCCTGCTTAAACGCAACGATCTCAGTAACCGGATACCAATAACTAACCCAACGCCAAGCATCGAATTCCGGCTTATCGGAACGGTTCATCGAAATCTCATTCTCGTCCCCTACCAGCTGAAGTAAGTACCACTTCTGCTTTTGCCCGCGAAAGCGTGAATTCGA
>ENA-UPTF01000106-UPTF01000106.1-marine-metagenome-genome-assembly--contig:-NODE-106-length-56154-cov-5.770298_pt1 | contig 56154 bp, 56 predicted proteins | sample MGYA00238166_ERZ767019 | MGnify/ENA primary metagenome ERZ767019 (study PRJEB28930, sample SAMN06266391) | marine metagenome | isolation source: Sea water from 250 m depth | place: Atlantic Ocean | study... | reverse complement strand
GCGACCTCCTTGTACGGGAGGGCTTTTCCCTCCATGACCGGCATGGCGGCCGTCGGGCCGATATCGCCCAGACCGAGGACAGCTGTTCCGTCGGTGACTACCGCAACTGTGTTTTTCTTGATGGTCAGGTCGTGGGCCCGGGCCGGATCCTCGTGGATAGCCATGCAAACTCGGGCCACGCCCGGCGTGTAGGCCATCGACAGGTCGTGGCGGTCGTTGACCTCGGCGAGAGAAACCACCTCGATCTTGCCGCCCTCGTGCATGTCGAAGGTCCGGTCGAACCAGCGCAGGATCTCCACGCCTTCCTGCCCCTCCACGTCGGCCACCACCCTCGCTGCGTGGTCCTCGTCCCGACAGTTGACGACGACGTCATTGATCAGGTGGTCCCCGCGCACGTCGAAACCGCCCATGGAAACGATGTTGGCGCCGGCTTCGCCGATCGCCGTGGCCAACCGGCCCAGAGTGTTGGGCACGTTGTCCAGCGCCACTTCCATGTGGATGGAGTAGGCCGCGGTAGGGAGGAAGGGCACCGTCCGAGCCTACGAGTGGCCTTGTCGGCCACCTCCATCGGACTCTCGGATGAGACTGGTTCGGTATGGCGGAGGCGACACCGGGGGGGTCAGGGCCCCTCGTACGGAAAACCCAGGTCAGGCGCGGTAACCAGTGGTACGAAGGCGATGCCCGCTTCGGTGGCCGCAGCGGCGCACGTCCCACCCCTGTCGACCACCGGGAGGATGACTACCGGGTCGGCACCTAGTTCTCGTACCACCGACGCGGCCTCCAAGGCCGAGGTTCCCCGGGTCACCGTGTCCTCACAGACCACCACTCGGTCGCCAGGCTGCAGGGCACCGGCCAGGCGGCCCTCCACCCCATGGCTCTTGGACTCCTTGCGAATGCTGAACGACCGCAAATTCCGTCCGCGAGTGGCAGCCACGGCAGCAATTCCGAAGGCCACCGGGTCGGCTCCGGCAGCCAGCCCACCGATGGCCGTGACCGGACCGCCGTCGGCCTCTAGCACCTCGAGGGCCTCCAGCGCTGCGGCGGCCACCAGGAGGATGCCGTCGGCCCGGCACACCGTCTGTTTGGAGTCGCAGAACCACGTGCTGGTCCGGCCTGACTTCAGGGTGAACTCCCCGGTCCGGATGGAGTGTTCCAGGAGATGGGCCACTAGGGCCTCGCGTACCACCGTCATGCTCCCGTCACCTCCCGGTACGTCATCGTGCCCGACCCGGGCACCAACTCGCCGACTACCCAGGCCGATCGGTCATGGGTGGCCAACGTGGCCACCACGTCGTCGACTCCAGAGGCTGGCACGGCCAGCACCATCCCCACGCCCATGTTGAACACCCGGGCCATCTCGTCGTCGTCCACGCCACCCATGGCCTGAAGCTCACGAAAGATCCGCGGGACCTCCCAGGTGGTGGGATCGACCACGGCGTCCACCGCGTCGCCCAGCACCCGGGGGAGATTGCCAGGCAGACCCCCACCGGTCACGTGGGCCACGGCATGAACCTCGTGGGCGGCCAGGGTGGCGACCACCGCCGGGGCGTAGATAACACTGGGAGCGAGAAGCTCGTCGGCCAGCGTCTGGTTGGCCCCTTCCCAGGCCGAATCGTCCAGCGACCGCCCGGCCACGTCGAATACCAGGCGGCGGGCTAGGGAAAAGCCGTTGGACCGAAGGTTCGGACTGTCTAGAGCAACCAGCAGGTCTCCGGCCACAACGGCCGAGCCATCGAGGAGCTTCCCACGTTCCACCGCCCCCACAGCGAAGCCGACGAGGTCGAACTGGTCAACGGCCATCACCCCCGGGTGCTCGGCCATCTCACCTCCGATCAGTGCACAGCCGGCTTCTACGCATCCGGCGGCGATCCCCGCTACCAGGCATTCCACAGCTTCCGGATCCAGATGGCCGATGGCCAGGTAGTCGAGGAAGAACAGTGGCGTGGCCCCGACGCACACCAGGTCGTCGACGCACATGGCCACCAGGTCCCGTCCGATGGTGTCCAGGCGGCCGGTCAGTCGGGCAATCTCGGCCTTGGTCCCCACCCCGTCGGTGGCCGATACCAACAGGGGATCCTGGAACCCGGCTGCCGACGGGTCAAAGAGGCCGCCAAAGCCGCCGATGTCACCCACCACCCCAGACCGACGGGTGGACCGGACCAGTGGCCCGATCCGCCGAACGGCTTCAGCGCCGGCGTCTAGGTCCACCCCGGCCTCCCGGTAGCTCCTGCCTGTGCTCCCGGCCACGACCCTCAGTCCCGTCCGAACAGGCGACCGGCGGCTTGGGTGGGCAGCTCGTTGTCCTCGTCGTTGGCGTGCACCGGCATGGAACGTTCTGGAGGTGGACCGTCCCCCGCTTCCAGCACCCCCTTGGACAGGTTCACCGGGATCTCGACGGGGTAGGTCCCAGTCAGGCAGGCATCACAGAACCCGGCACCGACGGCCCCCGTAGCCTCCAGGAGGTGGTCCAAGGTGAGGTAGGTGAGGGTGTCCACCTCGAGATACTCCCGGATCTCGTCCACGGTGAGGTTGGCGGCCAGTAGTTCGCTGCGAGCACCGGTATCCATGCCGTAGAAGCACGGCCACCGGTATGGCGGCGACGAGACCCGCAGGTGGACCTCGTCGGCTCCGGCGGCTCTCAGCATGCGCACCATGGCCCGAGTGGTAGTACCCCGAACGATCGAGTCGTCGACCACTACCAGTCGCTGGTCCTCGATGTTGTCCCGTAGCGGGTTCAACTTCATTCGTACGGCCGCCGACCGGAGGGCCTGGGTGGGGGCGATGAAGGTGCGCCCGATGTACCGGTTCTTGACCAGGCCCTGGCCGTAGGGGATCCCACTGGCCCGGGCGTAGCCCTCGGCGGCCGGGATCCCGGATTCCGGCACGCCCATCACTAGATCAGCCTCCACCGGGGCGTGGTTGGCCAGCATCTCGCCCATCCGCACCCGGGCGTGGTGGACGCTCTGGCCGTACAGGACGGCGTCTGGACGGGCGAAGTAGACGAACTCGAACAAGCAGAGCCGAGGATCCACGTCTTCGTCGGAAAACGGTCGGAACGACCGGCACCCGGTGTCGTCAATCACCACCACCTCGCCGGGGTCTAGTTCCCGGACCATGTGGGCTCCGATCACGTCCAGGGCCGGCGACTCGGAGGCCAGCACCCACCCGCTGTCCAGGCGGCCGAGGCAGAGGGGCCGGAAGCCGTTTGGATCCCGGACGCCGATGATCCGATCGTGGTCGGCCAGCACGAGGGAGAACGCACCGTGGAGGCGCGGCAATACCTCGGTCAGTGCCTCGTCGAACGCCTCGCCTGGGTCCATGTCGCCCCGGCCGGCCAGCTCCATGGCCAGCATCTCGGCCACCAGGTCGCTGTCCGACGTCACGGTGCCAGGGAGCATCCCGCACTCGGCGGCCAACTGCTCAACGTTGACAAGGTTGCCGTTATGGCCGAGCGCAAACTCGACGTGGTCGACGCCCCGGTAGACCGGCTGGGCGTTGCGCCACGTGCTCGAGCCGGTCGTCGAGTAGCGAGTCTGCCCGATAGCCAGATCCCCGGTCAGGGTGGCCAGCGTTCGGTCGTCAAAGGCGTTGGACACCAGGCCCATGTCCTTCACCACCGTCAGGGACTCTCGATCACTGACCGCCATCCCTGCCGACTCCTGTCCCCGGTGCTGGAGGGCGTAGAGGCCCAGGTAGGTCAGGTGGGCCACCGGTTGACCCGGAGCGAAGACGCCAAAGACCCCGCACGCCTCCTTCGGCGTGTCGTCGTCGGGATAGGCACCGGCGATGTCGGGGGTGGTCGCCGGTCGGTTCATCGGTTCGTAGTCCCAACGCCCAGGGCCTCTGGGAGTCGGCCCGTATAGGCGGCCACCACTTCGTCCACGGTGACGTCGAGGAGGCCCTTGACGATGAACCGGGATCCGGTAGCCAGACCCAGGCGGACGGTCGGCACCTCCGCAGTTTCGGCAATGGCCAGCACCTCGGTCAGACGTTCGGGATCGACGGCCACCACCACCCGACTGGGTCCCTCTCCGAACAGGGTCCGATGGTCGGCGATCCGGGCCAGGTGGGCGCCCACGCCGGATCGAACCACCATCTCGGCCACCGCCACCCCCAGCCCCCCGGCCGACACGTCGTGCACGCCGTCCACCAGGCCACCCGACACCAGGTCCCGGACCACGTCGGCCACCCGAAGATGGAGGTCGGAGTCCAACGGGGCCAGCGCACCACCCGGCGCCCCGTTAGCAGCGCCCCACAAGGAACCTCCCAGCGAAGTGGCCTCAGAGCCCAGTACCACGAGGCGGTGGCCGTCAACCAGCGTGGCCCCCGGGGGCCGACGCCGCAGGTCGTCCACCACCCCCAGCAGTCCGATGACCGGCGTGGGGTCGATGTCTGACCCCGCCGACTCGTTGTAGAGGCTGACGTTCCCGCCGATCACCGGCACGCCAAAGGCGTCGCAGGCTTCGGCCATACCGTCCACGGCCTCGGAAAGCTGCCACATCACCTCGGGTTTTTCGGGGTTACCAAAGTTGAGGCAGTTAACGACGGCCAGCGGCCGGGCTCCCACGCAAGCCAGGTTCAGGACCGACTCGGCCACCACGTGGGCCGTGCCTTCCCGGGGGTCCACAGCGCACCAGCGGTGGTTCCCGTCGGTGGTCAGAGCGAGACCCCGTCCCGTCTCCGCACCGGTGGTGGGATGTCGAAGCTTGAGCACCGAGGCGTCATCGCCCGGACCTACCACCGTGTTCAAGAAGAGCTGGTGGTCGTACTGCCGGTATACCCAGGCTGGATCGACCAGCAGGTCGAGTAGTTCAGCACCGGGATCGGCCGGCGCTGGAAGGTCGTCGGCCGACGGACCCGGTGGCTGACTGGGCTCGGACCGCGGACGGTCGTAGAGAGGGGCGTCCTCGTGCAGCGAGGTGGCTGGGATGTCGGCCAGTACCTCGCCGCCGAAGCCGTCCAGAATGCGCAGTGCTCCACCGTCTGTGACCCGACCGATCACAGCGGCCCGAACTTCCCACCGCTCGCAGATCGTCAGTACCCGGTCTAGCCCGTCGGGTTCCACGATGGCCAGCATCCGTTCCTGGGACTCGCTGGTCATGACCTCGTGGGCCTCCATGCCGGGCTCCCGTCGGGGGATAGCCGACACATCCACGTCCATACCTACACCTCCCCGGGACGCCGTCTCGCTGGTGGCACAAGTAAGCCCGGCACCGCCTAGGTCCTGGATACCCACCACCAGGCCCTCGTCCAGGAGCTGGAGGCAGGCCTCGATGAGCCGCTTCTCCTCGTACGGATCTCCCACCTGGACGCTGGGCCGCTTGTCGCCATCGTCGTCCACCAAAAAACCGGCCGAGGCCAGCACGCTGACACCGCCGATGCCGTCCCTGCCGGTGCTGGAACCCAGCACGACGGCCAGGTTGCCCACCCCGGAGGCCCGTCCGAGCACTAGGCGCTCGGTGGGAAGCACGCCCAGGCAGAGCACGTTGACCAGTGGGTTTCCCTGGTATGTCTGATCGAAGACAACCTCGCCGCCCACGGTGGGCACCCCAACAGCGTTGCCGTAACCCGACACCCCGGAGATCACGCCCTCGGCGATCCACCGGCTCCGGGCGTCGTCAAGCGGTCCAAAGCGGAGAGGATCCATGAGGGCAATAGGTCGGGCACCCATGGTGAAGATGTCGCGCAAGATGCCCCCCACCCCGGTAGCCGCCCCCTGGTAGGGCTCGATGGCCGAGGGGTGGTTGTGTGACTCGATGCGGATGGCCGCCGCGATGCCGTCACCCACGTCGACCACTCCAGCGTTCTCACCGGGTCCCACCAGTACCCACGGGGCTTCGGTGGGAAGCCGCTTAAGGTGAATGCGGCTGCTCTTGTAGGAGCAGTGCTCCGACCACATAACCGAGTACATGGCCAGTTCCAGGCCGTTGGCCGGCCGGGCGAGGATCCCGTCTATCCGCTCCGCCTCCTCGTCGGTCAACCCGAGGGCCCGGTGGAGTGGCTCGCTCACGACGGGCACCGTAGTCGTCACCAGTCGGGGACCCGACCCTTCCCGGTGGCGACATTTAGCATCCCCATGACAGCTGGGAAAGGCTACGTTTTCTACAAATTATTTATGTCATCAATGTAGATTTTCTCTCTAACAGAAACGATAATAACCACGGTAAACAAAAATCATTACTAGCATGGCGTACTCACCTACTAGTCACACTGAAATAAATCGATTAACCAAAGGTATGAGGTCAATTACTTATGGCACGTACAAAGATGACAAACGCTGAAAAGGCCGAGGTGACCGCAATCCGCGAGTACCTGAAGGCCCTCGAACAAAACGCTCCCCGCCGGGGCCGCAAGCGCACGCCCGACGGCATCCAGCGCCAGTTGGCTTCGGTAGCCGCCGAGATGGAGGGAGCCACGGTCACGCGCCAGTTGGACCTGGTCCAGCAGCGCATCAATCTGGAGGCCGAGTTGGAGGCCCTCGAACAGGCTGGTTCGATCGACCTGTCGGCCCTGGAGGCCAACTTCGTGGACCACGCCGCCGCTTATGGCGGACGGCGGGGCATCTCCTACGCCGCCTGGCGGGAGGTCGGCGTCTCGGCGGCCACCCTCAAGGCAGCCGGCATCCGCCGCAGCACCTGATCCAAGAGCCCGTCGGCACCGGACCACCAGAGCCGGCCGACTCAGGCCGCATCCAGCAGAGACCCCAGAAGCACCGCCCCGTCTACGCTGCCTAGTAGGTCGTCACAGGCCCGCTCCGGATGGGGCATCAGCCCAACCACATTGCGGCCCTCGTTGCAGACCCCGGCAATGTCGTCTACCGATCCGTTCGGGTTGTCGAGATACCGGAGCACCACTCGGTCTTCATCCCGGAGCCGGGCCAACGTCTCGGCGTCGCAGGTGTAGTTGCCCTCGAAGTGGTTTATGGGAACCGACAACTCGTCCCCCACCTCGGCCCTCCTAGTGAGGACCGACCCGGTGGTCTCAACCCGCAACGTCGTCGGCTGGCACAGGAACTTCAGGCCCGCGTTCTTCTGGAGGGCGCCGGGAAGCAGCCCCGACTCGGTGAGAACCTGGAAACCGTTGCAGATGCCAACCACCGGACCTCCGTCGGCGGCGAACCGGGCCACGGCACCCATCACGGGTGAGAACCGGGCAATGGCCCCCGGGCGAAGGTAATCGCCGTGGGCGAACCCGCCCGGAACAATCACCGCGTCCACGTCGCCCAGATCGTCGTCGGCATGCCACAGCAGGCGGCCAGTGCCCCCCAACCGCTCCACGGATGACACGGCATCCATCTCGCAGTTGGTGCCGGGGAAGATCACGACACCCACCGTGGTGGCCATCAGCCGGCGGCCTCAACAATCACCGAAGCATCCTCGATCACCGGGTTGGTTAGGAAAGAGGAGCAGAGGTCCTCGGCACGGGTGGTCGCCTCGACGGCATCGGCCGCCTCGATGGTGAAGCGAACCGTCTTGCCCACACTGACTTCGGTTACCCCCTCATAGCCCAGAGCGGGCAGCGCCCGCTCGATCGTGGCACCGGCCGGATCGGCGATGCCACCCCTCAGCCTCACGTCCACCATCACGTCGAACCGCATGGTCCTCCTCCCGTCCTCCTGCTCGGATCAGCCGCCCACCCCGGGCCAGTCGGCGAACGACCGTCCCGTGATGCGCTCGTAGGCCTCCACGTAGCGCGACGACGTGGCGGACGCCACCTCGTCGGGCAACGCTGGTGGCGGCGGCTGCTTGTCCCAGTCCAACCCGTCCAGGTAATCGCGGACCGGCTGCTTGTCGAACGATGGAGGCGTCACCCCCGGGGCCCACACCTCGGCGGGCCAGAAGCGGGACGAGTCCGGGGTAAGCACCTCGTCGGCCAGCACCACGCGGCCGTTAACCATCCCGAACTCAAACTTGGTGTCAGCAATGACGATCCCCCGCTGGGCCGCCCACTCGGCACCCCGCAGGTAGCAGGCGATCGACGCCTCGCGGACCGCCTCGGCCACCTGGACACCCACCAGGTTCACTGCGTCGGCGTAGGAGATGTTCACGTCGTGGCCCTCGTCAGCCTTTGTGGACGGGGTGAATACAGGCTCGGGAAGACGGCTGGCCTCTAGGAGCCCGTCGGGCATCGCCGTGCCGTGCATGGTGCCCGAGGTCCGGTACTCCTTCCAGGCCGAGCCAGTGATGTACCCCCGGACGATGCACTCGATGGGCAGCATCTCGGCCCGATGACACAGCATGGTCCGGCCCACCAGGTCGACCGACGCCCTAGCACCCAGGACGGCCTCCAGATCGGCCGTGTCGGTCGAGATCAGGTGCCCGCAGATCAGGTCTGCGAACTGCTCGAACCAGAAGGACGTCATGGCGGTGAGGACCCGTCCCTTGTCGACAATCGGCTCGGCCATAACCACGTCGAACGCCGAGATGCGGTCCGAGGTGACCATGAGCAGGCGGCCGTCTCCGGCGTCGTAGATGTCGCGGACCTTGCCCGAGTGCAGGAGGGGGAGGTCGACCGTCATGTTCATCGCACTCCAGTGGGCGGTCGGGTCAGAGGATCCGTTCGGGATCGTAGGCGGCGGCCTGGGGGCGGGCGACCACTACCTCGGCCACCCGTTCCACGACAGCGGATACCTGAGCTGAGGCGTTGCCCACGAACGCTGACGGATCGTCGAGCAGGCCGTCGAGATCGTCGCGGTCCAGCGGCAGGGCGGGGTCAGAGGCCAGACGATCCAGCAGGTCGGTCTCCATCCGACCCTCCTCCCGGCGGATCAGAGCGGCGGCCACCGCGTGAGCCTGAATGACCTGGTGAGCCTCTTCACGTCCCATCCCGGCCTGGATAGCAGCCATCAGCACCCTCGTGGTGGCCAGGAAGGGCAGGTACTGGCCGAGCTCTCGCTCCACCACGGCCGGGTAGGCACCGAACTCGTCCAGCACGGTGAGGAAGGTCTGGAACAGGCCGTCGGTGGCCAGGAAGGAGTCGGGGAGGGCCACCCGCCGAACCACCGAGCAGCTCACGTCACCCTCATTCCACTGGTCGCCTACCAGACCCCCAACCATTGCCAGGTGCCCCCGTAGCACGACGGCTAGGCCGTTGACCCGCTCGCAGGATCGAGCATTCATCTTGTGGGGCATGGCCGACGAACCAACCTGACCCGGTTGGAACCCCTCAGTGGCCAGCTCGTGGCCGGCCATCAACCGGATCGTTCGGGCCAGGTTGGCCGGCCCCCCAGCTGCCTGGGCCAGCGCCGAGACCACATCGAAGTCCAGCGACCGCGGGTATACCTGCCCCACCGAGTCCAGGACCTGAGCAAAGCCAAGGTGATCGGCCACCAGTTGTTCCAACTGCTCGACCCTGGCGCCGTCGCCACCCATGAGGTCCATCTGGTCCTGCTGGGTCCCCACCGGTCCCTTCAGCCCCCGGAGCGGGTAAGCAGCCAGCAGATCGGAGATCCGACGGTGCGAAGCCAAGAGCTCCTCGGCCGCTGTGGCGAACCGCTTGCCCAGCGTGGTGGCTTGGGCGGCCACGTTGTGGCTACGCCCGACCATGACCAGGCCGTCGAACTCGGCAGCCAAGCGTGCTAGGCGAGCAAGGGTGGCCACGATGCGGTCCAGCACCAGCTCCAGGCTGCGGCGGACCTGAAGCTGTTCGACGTTCTCGGTGAGGTCCCGAGACGTCATGCCCCTGTGCACGTGCTGGTGCCCGGCCAGGGTGCAAAACTCCTCTATCCGAGCCTTCACGTCATGCCGGGTGACCCGCTCCCGCTCGCGGATCGACGCCAGGTCCACCTGATCGACCACGGCCCGGTAGTCCTCGACGACTCCGTCGGGGATGTCCACGCCGAGGTGACGCTGGGCCTCCATCACGGCGATCCAGAGCTCGCGTTCCATGACCACCTTGGCCTCCGCTGTCCAGAGGCCGACCATGGGCCGGCTGGCGTAGCGGGAGGCGAGGACGTTCTCCATGGGGTCCGGGACGCCGCCGCTTAGCGGGGAACCATCTCCTCGCGGTGGGCCTCAAGGGCTTCAACGAGGTCCGGGTCGCCGACGGCCAGCATCTGGACGGCCAGCAGGGCAGCGTTCATGGCACCGTCCACGGCCACGGTGGCTACCGGGATTCCCTTGGGCATCTGGACGGTGGCCAGTAGGGAGTCCCACCCGTTGATGGCACCGCCGGAGAGAGGCACGCCGATCACTGGAAGTGTGGTGTGGGCGGCCGCTGCCCCGGCTAGGTGGGCCGCCATCCCGGCCCCGCAGATGATCGCCGAGTACCCGGCCTCCCGCGCCCCAGACACGAACCCAGCGACCAGGGCCGGGCTGCGGTGCGCCGACATGACCCGCACGTCGGCCTCGATGCCATAACGCTCTAGTGTCGCCGAGGCAGGTGCCATCTTGTCGCCGTCGTTGGGCGAACCCATGAGGATCGCCACCTTGTACACCATCGGATTCTCCTGTTCCTGTCCCTCGGGTCCTCTTGTGTCCCTACTAGTCCTAGTCGCTCCCGGCGCCGGTCGGGTTCGCGGCGATATCGCGACGAAACTGCATCCCCGACCACGCCAACTCGGCTACCGCGTCGTAGGCCCGCCCCCGGGCCTCGGCAATCGTCCTCCCCCGGCCGGTCAACGAGAGCACCCGGCCGCCAGCCGTCACCAGACCGCCATCTCCTCCCTCGGCCACCCCGGCAGAGAAGATCGTGACGCCGTCGATAGCCGAGGCCGCCTCCAAGCCGTCAATTGGATCTCCGGTCCGGGGACCGGTCGGATAGCCCTCCGTGGCACATACCACGGTGACGGCCGCCCCGTCATCAAATGTCGGCGGTTCCTTCAGGCCTCCAGCGGCGGCGGTAGCCAGCAGGTAGCCGAGGTCGCTGGTAAGGCGGGGCAGGACGACCTGGGTCTCCGGATCGCCGAAGCGCACGTTGTACTCCAGGACCTTGGGCCCGTCCGGGGTGAGCATCAGCCCGCAGTACAGGACACCCCGGTAGTCGATCCCCCGACCGCGCAGGGCAGCCAGCGTGGGCTGCACGGCACCCGCCACCAGGTCGTCGACCACAGCGTTCGTGGCCACCGGCACCGGCGAGTAGGCCCCCATGCCTCCAGTGTTAGGGCCAGCATCACCGTCGCCAACGCGCTTGAAGTCCTGAGCCGGGGCGAGGGCCACGGCGGTCGTCCCGTCGCATACGGCCAGCACCGACAGCTCGGGGCCGGTAAGGCCCTCCTCGATGACCACCGTCCGCCCGGCGTCGCCGAAAGCCGCTCCGGAGAGGTAGGACCGGACGGTGTCCACCGCCTCGGCCCGGTTCGTGGTGACCACTACGCCCTTGCCGGCGGCCAGCCCGTCGGTCTTAACCACGAACAGGTCACCCATACCAGCCAGAAAGGCCAGGGCAGCCGCCTCATCGTCGAAGGTTCCGTGGGCGGCAGTCGGCACGCCCGCCTCGACGAGTACCTCCTTCATCCACGCCTTGGATCCCTCCAAGCGGGCACCGTCGGCTCCCGGGCCGAAGACCAGGCGGCCGTCAGCCCTCAGCCGGTCGGCTAGGCCGCCGACCAGCGGTACCTCGGGGCCGATCACCGTCAGGTCGGCGTCGACCTCGGTAGGGGGAACGGGCACCGACCCGGGAATGCCGGGGTTTCCGGGGGTGACGACCACGTCGTGGGACCGGCCCAGGACGTGGGCCAGGGCATGTTCCCGGCCACCCGATCCGACGACGCAGACCCTCATCCGACGCCTATCCGTCCCGACGCGGTCAACCGGCGAACCGGAGCACCTGGTGGCGTCCCGGTCCGACACCCACCATGCCAATGGGTACCCCGACCTGGTCCTCCACGAAGGTCAGGTAGGCCTCGGCCTCGGCCGGCAGCTGTGACCGCTCAGTAACTGCCGAAAGGTCAACTCCCCAACCCGACAGCTCCTCGTAGATTGGCGTGACCCGGTGTAAAACCGACTGGTGGTAAGGCAGTTGGTCATGGCGCTGGCCGTCGGCCTCGTAGGCGACGCATACGCGGATCACGTCCAGTTGGTCCAAGACGTCCAACTTGGTGATGGCCAGCTCGGACAGCGAATTGACTCGGGCCGCGTAGCGGAGCATCACGGCGTCCAGCCAGCCCGGCCGGCGACGCCGCCCGGTGTTGGTTCCGTACTCGTGGCCGACGTCTACGAAGTGGTCGCCCACCTCGTCGAATAACTCGGTGGGGAACGGCCCGGCACCCACCCGCGTGACATAGGCCTTGGCGATCCCGATGACTCGGTCGATGTCCCGGGGGCCGATCCCGGCTCCCGTACAGGCCCCGCCGGCCACCGGGTTGGACGAGGTCACAAAGGGGTAGGTGCCGTGGTCGAGGTCCAGAAAGGTGGCCTGGGCGCCCTCGAGGAGTACCCGCCCACCGGCTTCCAGCTCGTCGTGGACCAGGCCCACGGCGTCAGCGATATGCGGGGTCAGCCGGGGAGCGCAGGTGCTCAGATACTCCTCAGCCACCTCGTCCGCATCGACGGGAAGGCGATTAAACACCCGGGTGAGAACCTTGTTGGTGTGCTCCAGAGCGGCACCTAGTTTTTTCCGAAAGATCTTCTCGTCCAGGAGGTCCTGAACCCGTATGCCGACCCGCATGGCGCGATCGGCGTAGGCCGGTCCGATGCCCCGCTTAGTGGTCCCCAACCTGTTCTTGCCCAAGTGGCGCTCGTGGAGGGCATCCAGTTCCTGGTGGTAGGGGAGGATCAGATGGGCGTTGCCGCTGACGCGGAGTTTGGCCGTATCGACCCCCCGCGCCCCAAGCATGTCCATCTCGGAGAGGAGAACCCGGGGGTCGACCACCACGCCGTTGCCGATAACCGGCGTGACGTGCGGGTATAGGACGCCGCTGGGAACGAGTTGGAGGGAGAAGGTCTCGTCGTCGACGACCAGCGTGTGCCCGGCGTTGTGGCCGCCCTGGTACCGGACGACCATCGACACCTCACTCGCCACGAGGTCGGTGAACTTGCCCTTGCCCTCGTCGCCCCACTGCGTCCCGACGACGACGGTCGCGGGCACGGCACCTCTCCTGGATCGGGTCCCTTACGGACCGATCCTATCGGCCGGCGGACCAGCCCTTGCCGGGGTTTCATCCGTCCCACCGGTCGTCGGACGTGCCCAGGGATACCGTCGTCGCACAGACTCGGAGCCTCTCGCTAGATGATCCTGCGCGACCTCCGCGCAACATCCGCGGTTTCCCCAACGCCCTGTGGAAAACCGACCACTGCCTACGGGGCGTTGACGAGCGCTGTGGACCGAAAGCCGGCTTCAGACACTGCTCCCAGGCCCAGGGCCGGCCGCCAACCGGTTCGAGAACTGCTGAGAACCGGCAGGTCAGCAGGGCCGAACAAGCGCGTCAGCGCCTCCGCCGACCCTGGTAGACGGTCACGCTTTGCTTAACCGGAACCAGGTCACGCCTGTACTGCCGGTGGACCTCGGCCACCGCCTGGCTGCCATCGGACCGGGCCCTATCCAGCTCATCCTCGAGGCGGGTCACCTCGGCCTCCAGGGCCAATACCCGCTTCACGCCGGCCAGGTTGAGGCCTTGCGCGGTGAGTTGCGCTATTCGCAACAGCATGGCCACGTCGGCCTCGCTGTACCTCCGGTTGCCTCCGGTAGTCCGGGCCGGGTCCACCAGGCCCTTCCGTTCGTATATGCGCAGGGTCTGTGGGTGCATGCCGGCCAACTCGGCGGCTACCGAAATGACGTACACCGCCTGGTCTGGACCGGGCCTGGGCTGAGGCATCAGCGTGCTCCCTGCATCGGGTCTCAGTCTGACAGCCCGTCACGGAGGCTGCCGTCGGTCGCCTCGGCCAGGGCCTCGATAGCCGCTCGCTCGGCCTCAGTCGGGTCGCTCGGGACGTGGACCTCCACGGTGACCAGCAGGTCACCGGCGCCCCGACGGTCTGGCACACCCCGCCGTCGCACCCGGAGGGTTTGGCCGCTTCTGGTTCCGGCGGGGACCCGGACGGTGACCGGTCCGCTGTCGAGCGTTGGCACCGCCACCTCGGCGCCGAACACCGCCTCGGGGAAAGAGATGGACACGACCACCGTGAGGTTCCGACCACGGCGCCCGAACCGAGTATGGGGCTCGACCGCCACCACCACGTAGAGGTCGCCGTCCGGACCGCCCCGGCCCCGCTCCCCCCGGCCCTTCAGTCGAATGCGCTGGCCGTCGTCCACCCCGGCGGGGATGCGCACCCGGACCTCGCGTGGCCGACGTTCAGCCCCCGAGCCACGGCAGGTTCCGCAGGGATCCTCGATCCGGTGGCCTCGACCACCGCATGCCTCGCATGGTCGGCTGAACGAAAAGGGCCCCTGGTCCTCAGCCTGAACACCCCGGCCACCACACGTTTCACAGGTCGTGGGTCGGGTCCCCGGGCGGGCACCATTCCCCCCGCAAGCCGAACAGGCCACGGCACTCACCAGGTGCACGGCGGTGGTCACACCATTCACTGCCTCAAGAAACGACAGGGTTAGGCGGGTCTCGAGGTCGGCGCCCCGACGACCCTGCGAGCCGCTACGGCCACCGCCAAACATCCCTCCAAACAGATCTCCCAGATCGATACCGCCGGGGAAGCCACCGCCGGAGAAGCCACCGCCGGGCATCCCACCGCCCATCGGCCCCATGGACCGGACTTGGTCGTATTCGGCCCGTCGCTCCTCGTCGCCAAGGACGTCGTAGGCGGCCGACACTTCCTTAAACCGGGCCTCGGCCGCGTCGTCGCCCGGGTTGGCATCAGGGTGGAGTCGGCGGGCCAACTTCCGGTAGGCCCTGGTGACATCCCTGGCCGCGGCGCTCTTCTCGACGCCGAGCGTGGCGTAGTAGTCCTTCTCGAACCACTCGCGCTGGGCGGTCATTGACGCCTCCGTCCTACCGAATCAACCTCGGACGCGGACCATGGCCGGGCGGAGGACACGACCGTCCCAGACGTAGCCGCGACGGAGAACCCCAACCACCACCTGGCCGACGTCCACATCTTCGGGGTCGTCAGCCGGCTCATGGAGCACAGCCTCATGCCGCGTCGGGTCGAACGACTCACCCAGCGGGTCAAGCACCTCCAACCCGGCTGGTTCCAGAACTTGCACCAACGACGTCCGGATGGGGATCACGTCGTCCGCGCCGTGTTCGACGGCCAGGTCGCAGGCATCCAGGACCGGCAGGATTTTTTCGACCAAGTCGCCGCGAGCCCGAGCGCTGACGGCGGCGCTGCGCTTCTCGACCTGCTTTCGGAAGTTAGCGAACTCCGCAGTGACCCGCTGCAGGTCGACCAGGTACCCGTCCCGCTCGTCCTCCAGCACGGCCATCACGTCCAGGACTGGATCCCCGACCTCCGCCTCGTCATCACCGGGCAGAGGATCGCCGTTGCCACTATCCGATTCAGAAACATCGGGGTCCGGAGTCACCTTGGTACCCGAAACGGAGGGCAGCGGACCGGAGACGTCTGTTGACGGGTCAATGCCCTCCGGCTCCTCGGCCGGAGAAGGAGCGCCCTCCGTCACCGGACCGCTCACGACTCGTCGACGATCTCGGCATCTACAACGTCGTCATCTGCCACGTCCCCACCGTCGGTCGCTCCAGCCGCCTGCTCGGCCTGAGCGGCCTCGTACAGCCGCTGTCCGAACTCCTGGCTGGCCGACATGAGAGCCTCGGTGGCGTCCTTCACCGCGTCCGTGTCGTCGCCGTCGAGGGCCTTCTTCAGGGATTCCAGCTTCTCAGTGACTGACGTCGTCTCGTCCTCGTTGAGCTGGTCAGCCTGGTCGGCTAGGAGCTTCTCGGTCTGGTACACGAGGTTGTCGGCCGTGTTCCGAACCTCAGCCTGCTCCTTGCGGAGCCGGTCCTCGTCGGCGTGGGACTCAGCGTCGCGCACCATCTGATCGATGACGTCCTTGTCGAGCGAGGACTGGCCGGTGATGGTCATGGACTGCTCGTTGTCCGTCGCCCGGTCCTTGGCCGACACGTGGACGATGCCGTTGGCATCGATGTCGAAGGTGACCTCGATCTGCGGGGTACCCCGGGGGGCGGGGGGGAGGTCGATCAGCTGGAACTTGCCCAGGGTCTTGTTGAACTGTGACATCTCGCGTTCACCCTGCAGTACATGGATCTCCACCGACGGCTGGCCGTCCTCGGCGGTGGTGAACACCTCCGAGCGCTGGATGGGGATGGTGGTGTTGCGCTCGATGAGTCGGGTCATGACACCGCCCTTGGTCTCGATGCCGAGCGAGAGCGGCGTCACGTCGAGGAGGAGGACGTCCTTCACCTCGCCGACCAGGACTCCGGCCTGGACGGCGGCTCCGATGGCTACCACCTCGTCCGGGTTGACGTTCTTGGACGGGTCGCGCCCGGCGATCTCCTTGGCCAGATCCACGACGGCCGGCATGCGAGTCGAGCCACCGACCAAGAGCACATGGTCAACCTGTCCCCGGGTCAGGCCAGCGTCCTTTACCGCCTGTTCGAACGGTGCCCGACAACGGTCTAGGAGGTCCGCCGTGAGTTCCTGGAACTTCGCCCGGCTGAGCGAGTAGTCAAGGTGGAGGGGGCCTGCGTCGGTGGCCGTCACAAATGGCAGATTGATTTGAGTCTGCTGGACCTGGGACAGCTCGATCTTCGCCTTCTCAGCGGCCTCCTTGAGGCGCTGGGCAGCCATGGGGTCAGCGCCTAGGTCAACACCGTGGTCGTTTCGAAACGAGGTGACTAGCCACTGGATGACTGCCTCATCCCAGTCATCACCTCCCAGGCTGGTGTCGCCGTGGGTGGCCTTCACCTCGAACACCCCGTCGCCGATCTCCAGGACCGAGACGTCGAAGGTCCCGCCTCCAAGGTCGAACACCAAGATGGTCTGCTCCTCGCCCTCCTTGTCGAGGCCGTATGCGAGGGCGGCTGCCGTCGGCTCGTTGATGATGCGGAGCACCTCGAGGCCAGCGATCTGACCCGCTTCCTTGGTGGCCGTCCGTTGCGCGTCGTCGAAGTAGGCGGGCACGGTGATGACGGCCTGGTCGACCGTGGTCCCTAGGTACGCCTCGGCGTCCCGCTTGAGCTTCTGGAGCGTGCGGGCCGAAATCTCCTGTGCGGTGTATTCCTTGTCGTCGATGTCCTCGGTCCAGCTGGTGCCCATGTGACGCTTCACCGAACGGATGGTGCGCCCGGGGTTGGTGATGGCCTGGCGTTTGGCCACCTCGCCGACCAGGACTTCTCCGTCCTTGGCGAAGGCAACCACTGATGGCGTGGTCCGCGAGCCCTCGGCGTTGGCGATTACGACTGGGTCGCCACCTTCGAGGACGCTGACCACCGAGTTGGTGGTTCCGAGATCAATGCCCACGGCCTTGCCCATGGTCTGCACTCCTTGCTTTCTGTCTGGTTCTCTCTGGGGAAAACTTGCTTGGTTTAGGGGCGTATGGGCCCCGTCGGCCCTGGAATCAGGGGGAGGGTTATCGGGACCGACGATGCAGGCTAGGGATTGCCTGCGGTGGCTCCACCCTTTTGTGTTAAAGGACACTCTAGAATCTTGAGTCTTAGTTTAGCAACATTTGAGCCGAAATCTTGGCAGGGGCCAATGACACCAGTCGGGTACCGTTGGCCGGCCCGCCGATCCCACGGTTCGAGGACCCCATGCCCACGCTGATCCTGTTGCGCCACGGCCAGAGCGAGTGGAACGCCACTAACCAGTTCACGGGCTGGCACGACTGCGACCTCACCGAGTTGGGCCAGGCCGAGGCCCGCGAAGGCGCCCGCCTCCTCGCCGACGCAGGGATCCTCCCCGACGTGGTCCACACGTCGGTCTTGACCCGGGCCATCCGCACAGCCGACATCGCGCTGGAAGCCCTCAGGCGCGACCGGATCCCCGTTCGTCGCCACTGGCGTCTCAACGAACGTCACTACGGTGACCTCACCGGGCTGGACAAGGCAACCACCCGGGAGAAGTACGGCGAGGAGCAGCTCCTGGCCTGGCGACGGGGATTCGACACCCCTCCCCCGCCCATCACAGCGGACAATCCCTATAACCCCAACCACGACCCCCGGTACGCCGACATGGAACCACCCCTGGCCGAGTGCCTGGCCGACGTGGTGGAGCGCCTATCCCCCTACTGGGATGAGGCCATCGCCCCGGACCTACGGGCCGGCCGGATCGTGCTGGTGGCCGCCCACGGCAACAGCCTCCGCGCCCTGTGCAAGGTGCTGGACGGCATCTCAGACGAGGACATTGCGGCCCTGAACATCCCGACCGGGTCCCCACTGGTCTACGAGCTAGCCGCAGATCTCAGCCCGCAGGAGAACATGGCAGTCCTGGAACGGTCCCTAGACCCTGAGGCGGCCCGGGCGGCAGCCGAAGCCGTGGCGCGCCAAGCCGGCTAGCCGGTCCGAATCGAGCTGCTGGCGGGCCCGCCTGGCTGGTTTCAACCGACGGACACTGTCTCCGTGAACCATAAGGTCAACTACCCCACGGTGACTGCCCGACTGTGACCACCGGACGGTTAGTCTCCGGTCGCCATGGCTGAGAACCGCTTCCGTCCCAACCACGCGGTGATCGGACTCGGCATCGCCGTTGCTCTGTTCACCGCCGCCTCCGGTGTCGCCTCAGTCGTCAACGGGTTCCACGACGATTCCCCGGTCACTCGTGAGGTTTTCTTCAACGTTCCCGGGCCGTTGAAGCTGGCCTTCTACACCGTGATCCCGGTGCTCATCGTCTACGGAGCCGTCCTGTTCTCACACCGGGTCCAAAACTGGCAGCGCGGCACCCCCGACAACCGGGCCACCACGGCCGGCAACGCCAAGCGACGGTTCGGCGACTTCCGATCGGGCGTCTACATGCAGACCCTGCTTCGGGAACCGGCGGCCGGCGTCATGCACGCCCTCATCTACTTCCCGTTCCTGATCCTGATGGCCGTGACCACCGTCCTGGAGATCAACCATCAGGTCCCCGAGGCCATGAAGTTCCTCCACGGCGACGTCTACCGGGCCTACACCGCGGTGGGTGACATCGCCGGTGTGCTCTACCTGGTCGGCGTGGTGTGGGCCCTGCTGCGCCGCTACGGACCACGCCGGTTCCGGCCGTACCGGATCCGCATCAAGTCCAAGCCCGAGCACGCCGCAGTACTGCTGATCTTCCTAGCCATCGGTGTCACCGGGTTCGGCGCGGAGGCGTTCCGAATCGCCCTGCAGGACACGGCGTCCGGCGGCTACGGGACCGACGCCGAGACCTGGTCCGTGGTCGGCTACCCCCTTGCCCTGGCCATCGTCGAGGTGGACTGGTTGGTCGACGACCTTGCCGGCTGGCACCAGGGCTGGTGGATCGCCCACGTGGGCGCCTTCCTCGCCTTCCTCGCCCTGCTGCCCATCACCATGATCCGGCACATGTTCACCTCCCCGCTGAACATGTACCTGCGGGACCGAGACCGCCCAAAGGGAGCCATGAAGCCCCTCCCCAACCTCATGGAAACCGAATTAGAGAGTTTCGGCGTCTCGACCATCGAGGAGTTCACCTGGAAGCAGTTGCTGGACACCGACTCCTGCACGATGTGTGGCCGGTGCACCAGCGTCTGCCCAGCCCACGCCACCGGCAAGCCGCTGGACCCCCGGGAGATCGTGCTCAAGACAGGTGAGGTCATGGCAGCCACCGGCAACCCGAAGGTGTCGCCCCCTCTGGGAACTGACGCCGAGGTCACAGTGCCCGCAAACTGGATGTTCGACCGGGTCACCAACGACGAGTTGTGGGCCTGCACGTCGTGCCGGGCATGTGACGAGATCTGCCCAGTCAACATCGAGATCTTGGACAAGATCCTGGACATGCGGCGTTACCTGTCGCTCATGGAGTCGGACTTCCCGAAGGAGTTGGGGGCTGCCTACCGGTCGATGGAGAACTCGGGTAATCCGTGGGGCCTGTCCCAGAGTGAGCGGGCCGAGTGGGTCGGTGACCTGGAGGGCATCGAGGTCCTAGACGGCGGTGACCCGTTCGAGTCCGAGTACCTCTACTGGGTGGGCTGCGCCGGGTCCTTTGACGATAAGAACAAAAAGGTGTCGCGGGCTATGGCCTCCCTGATGCTGCGGGCCGGCGTGTCCTTCTCCATCCTCGGCCCGTCAGAGATGTGTACCGGCGACCCGGCCCGTCGGTCCGGCAACGAGTACATCTTCCAGATGCTGGCCACGCAGAACGTTGAGACGCTCAACGGTATGGGCGTGAAGAAGATCGTCACCCAGTGCCCCCACTGCTTCAACACCCTGGCTAACGAGTACCCGCAGATGGGTGGGCACTACGAGGTGGTGCACCACAGCCAACTCCTGGAGTGGCTGATCGACCAAGGCCGCCTGGACATGGAGGGGGCTCGCCTGGAGGAACGGGTGGTGTACCACGACTCCTGCTACTTGGGCCGGCACAACGACGTCTACTCGGCGCCCCGAAACGTGATCGGCAGTCTGGCCGGAATTGACCTGGTGGAGGCCGACCGGCAGGGGACGAATGGCATGTGCTGCGGAGCGGGGGGAGGTCGCATGTTCATGGAGGAGCACATCGGCAAGAACATCAACGTCGAACGCTCCCAGGAACTGCTGGCCACCGGGGCCGGACGTATCGCCACGGCCTGCCCCTTCTGCTACGTGATGATCGACGACGGGGTTCGGGGAGAAGGTGTCGACGACGACGAGGTGAAGGTCGGCGATATCGCCCTGCACCTGCTCGAAGCTCTAGAAGCCCGGGACACCGCCGCGGTCGAGGCGGGCGATAGGGGCGCCTGACCCGATCCGGTCGGCGTCCTACAGGTCAAAAAACTGGATGGCGTTACCACCGAGCACGGTGCCCCTCTGCCGGTCATCTAGGAAGGCCGATCCCCGCACGAGTTTCCCCGGGTGTTCCTCGCCCAGCGGGAATGGGGTGTCTGAACCAAGCATCACCCGCTCGGACCCCATCACGGACACCAGGAGGCGCAAGGCGTCATCGTCGAAGACCGCTGAGTCGACGCTGAAGCGGTCCGTGTAGTGCGATGGCGGGTCCGGACAGTCGGCTCGGACCAGATCTCGCCGATGCCAAGCGTTGTCGGCCCGGCCCAGCTGGGCGGAGAAGCTGCCTCCGCCGTGGGCGAAGCACAACCGCAGTTCTCGGGGTAGGCGCTCGAAGGCCCCTGAGAGAATCAGCGACAGGATGGCCAAGTGGGTCTCGGCGGGCATGCCGACAAGCCACTGCAGCATGTGGTGAGACATCCGGTCGGCGCCCACCGGATCCCAGGGGTGAACCAGAACCGGGATCCCTTCCTCGGCGCAGTGGTGGAGAAACCGTTCCAGTTCGCGATCGTCCAGGTTCCGTCCCGACACCTGGGTCCCCACATGTACGCCGACGTGGCCGGCGGCCACCGCCCGGGAGGCCTCGGCGCAGGCCCGGTCAACATCCTGGAGTGGCACCTGGCAAAGAGGACGTAGGCGGTCGGGATGGTCGGCGCACATCTCCAGGGCTAGGTCGTTGACCAGGCGGGCCCAGGACCTGGCAACCACCGGATCGGCCCCGTACCCGAAGAGCAGCGGCGTGGCCGAGACGATCTGGATGTCGATCCCGTGCGCGTCCATCTGGGCCACCCGCACGGCCGGGTCCCACAGGGAGGCCTCCACCGGGCGGTACTCGTCTCCCCCGACCATGAGCTGGCCCGTGCCGTCGCCGTCGTCGCGCAACCATGGTCCGGCCGAACCCAGCATCGCCCCCTGTCCCCGGGTGATCCGGGGAAAGAAGTGGGCGTGGATGTCAACAACCGGTGTCACCACCGCCTCATCCTTCCCCGGGGTGGACGGCCCCGCACCTCCTGCAGGTCCGGGCTTCCAGGTCGTCGTAGAAGGCTTCAAACAGCGGTGGAAGGTCGTCCACGATGGAGGTGAGCTGAACCTCGACACGGTGGACCAGGTGGTGGCAGCTCCCGCAGTACCACTCAAACCCGTCGACCTCGCCCTCCGATCGGGCGTACTCCACCACGAGGCCGATCCCGTCCGGGTCGGCACGCTGGGGGGAGTGCCTGACGCTGGGCGGCAGGAGAAATACCTCGCCGGCTCGGATCTCCAGGTCGACCGGTGGGCGGCCCTCGTCCTCCATGATTCGGAGCACCATCGATCCCTCGATCTGGTGAAAGAACTCGGGCCGCGGGTCGTCGTGGTAATCGGTGCGTCGGTTCCCGCCACCCACCACCATCACGATCATGTCGGAGTCCTGCCAGATCTGCCTGTTGGCCACCGGGGGCCGGAGCTCGTGGCGGTGCTCGTCGATCCACCCCTGCAGGTCGAACGGCGGGCCGAACGGGACCCCCACGGCTCAGCCCCCGTTCCTCATGAGCGCCGTGGCCTTCACCTCAACCAGCAGGTGGGGATGGGGAAGGGCCCGTACGGCGACTGTGGTCCGGGCAGGGGCCTCCCGACCGGTGAAGAACTCGGCCCACGCCTCGTTCCAGGCGTCGAAGTGATCTATGTCCACCAGGAAGGCCGTGGCATCAACCAGGTCGCCGCGGTCCAGCCCGTGGTCGGCCAGAACCCGCTCGACGTTGACCAACACGGCCCGGGACTGGACGGCCGGGTCCAGCCGGACTGTCCCATCGTCTCCGACGTCGGCACCTTCGACGGTGTCGTCGAACCTCCGGGCGCTGGTTCCCGACACGTGGACCAGGCCTCCTGCAACGCGTGCATGCGGAAATGCTCCCCGGGTGTCCGGGAGCGGATCGCTCACTGGTCGAAGTTCTCCCAGTAGCGGCTAGGCCGGGGGCCATCCTGGCCGCGGTACTTGGACCCCAGTTCGCTGGAACCGTACGGCCGATCGGCGGCCGTCGTCATCCGGACAAACGAGATCTGTCCGATCTTCATCCCCGGGTAGAGGGTGATGGGAAGGCTGGCCACGTTGGACAGCTCCAGAGTGAGCTGACCGTCCCACCCGGCGTCGACATAACCGGCCGTCGAGTGGATGAGGAGGCCCAGTCGTCCGAGGCTGGATTTCCCCTCTAGGCGAGCCACCAGGTCGTCGGGAACCACCACCCTCTCTGAGGTTGAGCCAAGCACGAACTCGCCCGGGTGGAGAATGAACGGGTCGTCCTCAGCCGCCTCCACCTGCTCGGTAAGCGAAGAGAGGTCCGTCCGCACGTCGATGTAGCCCATCGTGTGGTTCCGGAAGACCAGGAAACGGTGGTCCAGGTGCAGGTCAATCGACGAGGGCTGCACACAGGCGTCGTCGAACGGTTCGATCACGATGCGCCCGGCAGCGATCTCTTCGCGAAGGGAGCGGTCGGAGAGGATCATGGCCCGCCGATGCTAGGCCGGGTCGGGCGACGCCGCGACCGGCGTCTTAGACGTCAGGGCTGCCGACAGTCCGGCCAGTCCAGGGATTGGTGCCGAAGAACTGGCGGATCAACGCCTCGTAGTGCCCGAGCGGGTTCGAGTCGTAGCCCGGGTCGAAGGCCGGAGAGTCGTACTCGGAGCAGAACTCCTCAGTGAGGGCGTAGTGCGGCGAGTCGACGTAACGGTCGCGGGTGTTGCGGTCCATACCAAGGTGGTGCCAGAAGTAGTACCCCTGGAAAATGCCGTGGTGCTCCACCATCCAGTGGTTGGCCTCAGACACGAAGGGCTTGAGGATCGCCGCCCCCACATCAGGATGGTTGTATGGGGTGAGCGGATCGCCCAGGTCGTGGAGCAGGGCACACAACACGTATTCGTCGTCCCGACCGTCGCGTTCGGCTCGGGTGGCGGTCTGGAGGCTGTGCTCGAGGCGATCGACGGGAAAGCCGCCATAGTCGTCGCGCAGGTGTTCGAACTGCTCGAGGATTCGGCTAGTGAGGGCAGCCTCAAGTTCGTCGCGCTGTTTCATGATCAGCATCCAGTCGTCCTGTGTGGACTCCTGAAACGATCGGAACGACGCCCGAGGGGGAGTGGCCTGGTCGGTCATGGTGTGTTCGGTCATGGAATTCCTCTTTGGCTCCGTCGCGAACATAGACCGGTTCACGATGTTGATCCCCGCCGGGGCACGCATCACCGGGGCCCGGTTAGGTGATCGCAGGCTTCGGCAGGAAACGGCGATGAGGGCACCGATCGCTACGCTGGCAGTTCGCGCGGGTGTAGTTCAATGGCAGAACCCCAGCTTCCCAAGCTGATGACGCGAGTTCGATTCTCGTCACCCGCTCCATCTGTCCTTCCCGCCTAGCCGCATCCGGGCTATGGCCTCGACGTCCATCTCGTCGATCGCCTCAAGCACTGCCTCCAAACCACTCGGACCCCTTGACATTATGATCAAAGGTTTGATTAGATTGGAAAGGTCGTCGAGACCTCCGGCGACGCGCCCGTCTGGGAGGGCCAGTGCGAACGCTCGAAAGCCACATCTGCGGTAGGTGGCACTCGCCGCCCGGGGAGGGTTTTGCCACCCACCACGCGGTGACCGGCCTACCCGTAGCCGGGGTCTCCAGCGACGGCATTGACTTCTCAGCCGTCGTCGGCCACGCCCGCCATGTCGGCGGGCCGGCTTTGCGGGCTCTCACCTTCCACGAACGCGCCGCCCTGCTCAAGGCCCTCGGCCAACACCTTCTGACCGAGAAGGACCACCTCTACGACCTGTCCACGGCGACCGGGGCCACCCGGGCCGACTCGTGGATCGACATCGAGGGCGGGGCCGGAGTACTCCTCGGATATGCCTCGAAGGGACGGCGAGAACTCCCCAACGGCCACGTCCTCCTAGAGGGCGAACCGGAAGTCCTGGCCCAGGATGGCTCCTTCCTCGCCGCCCACGTAGCCACCCCCCGACGGGGCGTCGCCGTCCAGGTCAACGCCTTCAACTTCCCATGCTGGGGAGCCCTGGAGAAACTGGCCCCGGCGCTCCTGGCCGGCCTGCCCACCATCGTCAAGCCGGCCACCCCCACGGCGTTCCTGACCGAGGCCATGGTGCGTCTGATCGTCGACTCCGGCATCCTCCCTGACGGCGCTCTCCAGTTGATCTGTGGCGGCGTCGGCGACCTCTTCGACCACCTCGACGGACAGGACTCGGTTGGCTTCACCGGATCGGCCACCACCGCAGCTCTCCTCCGGACCCATCCCGGGATTGTCGACCGGTCGGTCCGATTCAACGCCGAGGCCGACTCTCTGAACGCCGCCCTCCTCGGGCCGTCTGCCGAACCGGGAACCCCCGAGTTCGGCCTGTTTGTAGCCGAGGTGGTCCGGGAGATGACGGTTAAGGCAGGCCAGAAGTGCACGGCCATCCGTCGGGCCCTGGTACCCCGATCCCACCTGGAGACGGCCACCGAGGCCCTGGCCGCCGCCCTAGCCGAGGTCCGCGTCGGTGACCCGTCGAACCCGGACACCGACATGGGGGCACTGGTCGGCACCGGGCAGCGGGACGAGGTACGGGCTGCCATAGCCGACCTGTGCACGACGACCAACGTGGTGGTCGACACCTGCACCTTCCACGACGTGGACCCTGCCGTCGGAGCGTTCCTGGCCCCCACCCTGCTCCGGGCCAGCGACTCCGAGGCGGGTCCGGTCCACGACGTCGAGGCATTCGGCCCGGTCTGCACCCTGGTCGGCTACGACGACCCCGATCACGCCGTCCATCTAGCCGCCCTGGGTCGGGGCAGCCTCGTGGCCTCTATCTACTCCGGCGATGCCGACGAGGCCGCCCACCTGACGCTGGGCATCGCATCCCACCACGGCCGGGTCCACGTAGTGGACGCCTCGGTGGCCGCCACCAGCACGGGCCATGGGTCGCCGCTCCCGGCACTGGTCCACGGTGGGCCCGGACGGGCCGGTGGCGGCGAAGAGATGGGTGGCCTTCGTAGCGTCCTTCACCACCTCCAGACCACGGCCGTACAGGGCTCTCCTGACGTACTCACCGCGGTCACCGGCCAGTGGATGCCCGGCGCCACTCGCCACGTCGACCGGGGTCACCCGTTCAAGCTCCACTTCGACGACTTGGAAGTCGGCACGGCCGTCCGCACCGGGTCACACACCGTCACCCTGGCCGATATCGAGGACTTCGCCGAATCCACCGGTGACCACTTCTACGCCCACATGGACGAGGAGGCCGCGGCGGCCAGCCCCATCTTCGGCGGCCGGGTGGCCCACGGCTACCTGGTGCTCTCCCTGGCCGCCGGCCTCTTCGTGTGGCCCGATCCGGGACCGGTCCTGGCTAACTACGGGGTAGACCGCTGCCGGTTCGCCAAGCCCACCTACCCCGGTGACACGCTGACCGTTTGGCTAACCGCGAAGCAAAAGACCCTGCGGGCCGGGGCCGGCTACGGCGAGGTGGTGTGGGACGCCCAGGTCTCCAACCAGGACGACGAGGTGGTCGCCGCCTACGACGTCCTGACCATGGTTGCCAACCGGCCCGGCGTGAACGGTGCCCCGGACGAGGAGATGGCCTGATGGGACGGTCTTGGGCCTCCATGGTGGCCTTCGAGGCCTTCCTGGATGACGGAGGGATTGTGGAGGTCGACGACGACATGCCCGACGCCTACCGGCAGGCCGTCTTCGCCTTCATCGAGATGCACGCCAACAGCGAGCTGATGGGCGGGCTGACCGAGCGGGACTGGATTCCAAAGACTCCCGGCCTCCGGCACAAGATGGCTGTGCTGGCCAAAACCCAGGACGAGATCGGCCATGGTCACCTCTTGTACATGGTGGCCGCCGACATGGGGATCAAACACCGACGAAAGATGCTGGAAGACCTTTTCGCTGGTAGGTCCAGGTTCCACAACGTCTTCCACTACCGGGCCAAAACTTGGGGCGACCAGGTGGCCATCTCGTTCCTGGTCGACGCGGCCGCCCTGGCTACCCAGCAGGCCGTGTTCAAGAACTGCTCCTATGGCCCGTACCGCCGGATCCTGAAGCGAATCATCACCGAGGAGGGGTTCCACATGCGGATGGGCGAGGAGCGGATGCTCCTGATCGCCGAGGGAACCAAGATCCAGCGGGCCCTGTTCCAGGCCTCGTTGGACGACTGGTGGTGGCCGGCCCTCCAACTTTTCGGACCCGACTCACAGCCCGACGACGTGCTGCTGCGATGGCACATCAAGTCGGAACGCAACGAGGTCCTACGGGCCCGGTGGGTCCAGAAGTTCGCGCCGCTCCTGATCTCCTACGGATTTACCGTCCCCGACCCTGACCTCGTCCATGACCCGGAGGCCGGCACCTGGACCTCCGGGCCCATCGACTGGGAGCCGCTGCGACGCACCCTGGCTATGGGCGGACCGGACTCGGCCCGTCGTATTGCCGATGCCGCCGCCAACTGGGCCGACACCGGTTGGGTACGCGAGGCCATGGACCACGCTCCAGAACGCGCTCCGGGACCAGCGGGGGCAGCGGTATGACGACCGTCGAGCGGGTGCGGGCCGCCATCGCCAGCGTCGACGATCCGGAATACCCGGGTATCTCCGTCGTGGATCTCGGCCTGCTGGAGACGCTGGACGTCACACTGGACGGACACGTGGTCGTCGGTCTCATCCCCACCTTCTCCGGCTGCCCGGCGCTGTCCATGATCGCCAATGACGTCCGGGCCGTCGTCGGGTCGGTCGACGGCGTCTCATCGTGCGACGTTCGGTGGCTGGGTGCCCCGGCGTGGACCGTCGACCGGGTAAGCGACGAGGCCCGGCAGGCCATGGCCCAGGAGTTCACAGTGGCTGTCCGGATCGGTGTCGAACCAGTGTCCTGCCCCCGCTGTGACGCCCCAACGACCGAAACCTCGCTGTTCGGCCCCAGCCGTTGCCGAGCCGTGCACTCCTGTCCGGCGTGTTCCGAGGTCGTCGAGGTCATGCGGTCGTCGTCTGTAGGCCGGGCATGAAGCGCTACGAAGTGTTCCTGAAGAAGGACGGGCGGGACGAGTACCGGCACGCCGGCTCGCTCGACGCGCCCGACCCCGAGATGGCCCTGGTCCTGGCCCGGGAGAGCTACCTCCGGCGAGCCGAAGGCGACCGGCTGTGGCTGGTGGACCGCAAGGACCTGATCATCGGTGACGCGGACTTCGTGGCCCCCAACGCTGACAAGCCCCACCGGCACAATGATGGCGAGCGCATCGCAGTCCGCCGCCGACAACTTCGCAAGGAGGATGACCGGTGACCGCTTCCGGGCTGACCGACGGCGTCCGGGAGTTCCTCCTGGCCTTCGCCGACGACGAGCACCTGATGGGCCAGCAGCACGCCGAGTGGATTGGCGTGGCCCCATTTCTTGAGGAGGACCTGGCCTTCTGCTCCATCAGCCAGGACGAGTTGGGGCATGCGGCATCCCTGTACGCCATCGTGGCCGGAGACGGCGACCCGACAGGCGTCGGGGACCCGGCCATCGACGAGTTGGCCTTCCACCGTGACCCCGCTGACTGGCGTAGCTGCCGACTGGTGGAGGAACCGTCCGAGGACTGGGGCCATGCCCTGGTCCGGCACTGGCTCTACGACGCCGCCGAGGAACTCCGATGGGATCTGGTGTCCGAGTCCACCCTGGCCCCGTTGGCCGAAGCGGCTGTCCGGGCGACCTCCGAGGAGTGGTTCCACCGACGCCACGCCGACGGCCTGCTCGACGTTCTGCTGGTCGGATCCGACAGCCGCGAACGGCTCCTCGCCGCGCTGGATGACCTCCTGCCCGTCGCCATCAGCTTGTTCGACCCGGTACCCGGCGAGGGTGAGGCCGTCGCCGCCGGTGTCGCGGCCGCCCCCTTCGACACCTGCCTGCCCACCTGGACCGGCCGGGTCCGGGACCGCTTCGGGGTCGACCCGTCGTGCACCGCCCCCTCTCCCCCGAACGGGCGCCAAGACCGCAGCCCTGCCTTCGCCCCGCTTCTGGAACGGATGCGCGAGGTGTTCGCCCTCGACCCCACGGCTACCTGGTAGCCAGGCGGGCGTCGATCCGGCCGACACCCGAAGGCCGCAGTACGGTTCGGTGTCATGACCCGGGACTCCCTGGACGGCATCCGGGCCGACGACTACCACACGGCCGGAGAGCCCTTCCGAATCGTCGACCTCGGGCCCATGGGGGGATCTACCGTGCTGGACCGGCGGTCCTGGGCCATGAACCACCTAGACGACCACCGCAGGTACCTGGTCCACGAACCCCGGGGCCACGCCGGCATGTACGGCGGGATGGTCGTCCCCCCGGACGACGACGCCGGCAACATCGGCGTGGTGTTCTTCCATAAGGACGGCTTCTCGACGGCCTGCGGACACGGCACCATCGCCCTGGCCACGTGGGCCGTCGACACCGGTCGGATCGCCGCTCCGGTCAACGGCGAGGTTCCGGTGGTGATCGACGTCCCGTCGGGCCGCCTACCAACGGTCGCCCGGTTGGTGGACGGTTGCGTCGCCTCCGTCCGGTTCACCAACGTCCCGTCTTACGTCTCGGCCACCGACCTGGAGGTTCAGACGTCGTTCGGCCCGGTCACGGCTCACGTGTCGTTCGGGGGCGCCTTCTACGCCTCGGTGGCCATCGACGACCTGAACGTCACGGCCACCGCCGACCAGGTCGACGACCTGATCGCCCTGGACCGGGAGGTACGTGCGGTGCTCGGCGACCACCCCTCGTGCTACCACCCCGACGATGACCGTCTTTCCGGGCTTTATGGCTCCATCCTCCACGAGACGCTGGGCGGGGATCCCCTCCACCAGCGGAACGTGACCGTCTTTGCCGACGGCCAGGTTGACCGGTCGCCGTGCGGATCTGGGACCTCGGCCCGCCTGGCCCTCCTCCACCACCTCGGGATGGTCAACGTCGGCCAGGCGTTCCAGAACCGGGGGGTGGCCGGCGGGGAGTTCACGGGCCGCGTGGTGGCCACGACCGGTGACACCGTGACGACCACCATCGAGGGGTCGGCTTACCGTCACGCCACCAGCACCTTCCACCTCGACCCCCACGATCCGCTCGGATCGGGATTCCTGTTTCGCTGACCGGAGGCCAGATGCCCGGACCCCTACCCCACTTCGACGCTGAGGCCATTCGGTCCGTGGTCGACCTGTCAACCTGCATCGAGGCCCTGCGCGAGGGGTCCAGGGAACTAGGGGGATTACACCCCCGGTCTCAGGTCTCGTTGGGTGAGGGAGATGACTTCCTCCTGATGCCAGCCGTCTCCCCGTCTGGGATCGGCGTGAAGGTGGTGAGCGTGGTGTCGGGGAACCGGGACCGCGACCTGCCCCTGATCCATGGCTTCTACCTGTACTGCGATCGGGAGACCGGGGTACCGACGGCCACCCTGGACGGTTCGGCCCTGACCACCCTGCGGACTCCGGCCGCCTCGGCTTTGGCTGCCGACCTGCTAGCCCGACCGGATGCCACCACGCTGGGGATCTTCGGCACCGGTGTCCAGGCGAGGGGCCATGTGGCCGCCATGCTGGCCGTCCGACCCACCGTGGAACGGATCGTGGTGTCTGGCCGGACCGCGGACTCGGCCGACCGGTTCGTGGCCGGCCTCGAGGTCGGGGGCCGCGAGGCGGTGACCGGGTCCCCGACCGAGGCCGCCGGGTGCGACCTGGTGTGCGGCTGCACGTCATCAGCCACGCCGGTGATCCCCACCCACGCCGTCCGGCCCGGGACCCACGTGGGCCTGGTCGGCTCCTACTCGACGGCCCGCCGGGAGGTCGATGCCGACCTCCTCCGACGGTCCGCTGTTTTTGTCGACGACCGGCATGCGGCAGCCGACGAGGCCGGCGACCTGATCACGGCGGCCAATGAGGGTCGGTGGTCCTTCGACGAGGTTCGGGGCGATCTGGCCGAGTTGTGCCTCGGGACGGCCGGTCGTTCGTCCAATGACGAGGTCACCTTGTTCAAGTCGGTCGGCCTTGCCGTCTGGGACCTCATTGTGGCTAGTGCGGTGGTGCGGGCCGGTTCCCGGTGACGGAGCCCGCTCGATTCTTTGGCCACCAGGCCGACGGGTCCTAGGGTCCGGCGATGCCCACTCTGCAGACCGGTGAGCCGCTCGACGCCGCCGGCCTGGCCGGTGACGCCAAGAAGGACCTCCAGGGCCAACTGCTGTCCGATCTGGTGGTCCGGCTCGCTGGCAGCGGCAACGCCTTCTGGGAAGAGCGCCTGGCCGACATAGACCCGGGGTCTGTCACCTCGTTGGACGACCTGGGCCGGCTTCCGTTTACGGTCAAGCAGGACCTTCGGGAGCGGTACCCGCTGGGCATGGTTATCTCCCCGATGGAGGCCACCACACGTCTTCATGCCAGTTCGGGGACCAGCGGCAAGCCGACCATCGTCGTGTACACCCCCCACGACCTGGCCGTGTGGGCCGAGGTCAATGCCCGGGCTCTCGTGCTGGCTGGTGCCCAACCTGGTGACATCCTCCACAACGGTTACGGATACGGCCTGTTCACCGGTGGCCTGGGACTCCACTACGGCGGCGAGCGTCTGGGGTGCACCGTGGTGCCCGTGTCGGGTGGGAACACCACCCTGCAACTCCAGTTACTGGAGGACCTAGGCAGTCGCATCATGTCGGCCACCCCGTCTTTTTCGCTGGTCCTGGCTGAGCGGGCTAGGGAACGGGGAATCTTGGACCGTCTACGGGTCGAGGTGGGAATTCTGGGTGCCGAGCCGTGGTCCGAGGGTATGCGTGACCGCATCAACGAGGCATGGGGCGGGGGCTACACCGCCCTGGACATCTACGGTTTGTCCGAGGTCATCGGCCCCGGGGTGGCCATGGAAGCCCCCGACGACCTGGGCGCCCTGAACGTGTTTGACGACCATTTCCTGCCCGAGATTGTCGATCCGGAGACCGGGGAGACGGTGCCCGACGGCGAGTACGGCGAGCTGGTCCTCACCACCCTGACCAAGGAGGCCATGCCCGTCCTCCGCTACCGCACCGGAGATATCACACGGATCCTCCCCGAGGACCAGCCCGGTGTCCCCGGACGGCACTGGACTCGGATCTCCCGCCTCACCGGCCGGGCCGACGACATGCTGGTGATCCGAGGTATCAACGTTTACCCCCGCGAGATCGAGACCGTCCTGATGGACGATCCGGACGTTGGTGCCAACTACGCCATCGTCGTGGACCGTCGGGGAACCATGGCCGAAATCCGGGTCCGGGCCGAGGCCACAGCGGAGGCCGGTAACCGGATCCCTGAAGCTACTGAGCGACTCACCCGGGTACTGGCTGACCGGATCCGCATCCGAGCCGGCGTTGAGATGGTCCCCGAGGGGTCGATGCCCCGGACCGAGGTGGGCAAGGTCAAGCGTGTCTTCGAGCAGATCGACGACACCGACCCCCTGGCCTGACGACCCACCTGACCTCCGGAGATCGTTGCGGCCACAGGGAAAGCCGTTTCCTGATGGTCCGTCAGATTCTGGATCCCACTAGCGTTATTGGCCGTGTCTGACCTCCCCGGCGATTCCACCGCCACCTCTGACCGGGCGGTCACCGAGCCGGCCGACCAAGCGGCCTTCCGGCTTGAAGCACGCGCCTTCCTAACCGAACATGCCGAGCCCCTGGCCGCCATCGACCCATGGCAGGTGTCCGGGTTCCCTGACGACCAGCAGGCCCGGTCTTACTTCGAGCGTGGCCGGGACTGGCAACGCACCCTGGCCGCACACGGATGGGCCGGCCTGACCTGGCCCAGCGAATTCGGGGGCGCTGGACGACCTTCGTGGGCCGAGCGCGTCTTCCGTGAGGAGTCGGCTGGCTTCGGCTCCCACACTGGGTTCATCGGTTCCACCATCGCAATGCTCGGTCCCACCCTCCAGGTCCACGCCACCGAGGCCGTCACCTCTCGGTTCCTCCCCTCCCTCATCAGCGGTGAGGTGGCCTGGTGCCAGCTGTTCAGCGAACCGGGCGCTGGATCGGACCTGGCCGGACTGGCTACCCGTGCCGTTCGAGACGACGACCACTGGGTGGTAGACGGCCAGAAGGTTTGGAACTCCTGCGCCCAGTTCGCAGACTGGGGCTTCCTCCTGGCCCGTACCGACCCCGATGCCCCCAAGCACCGTGGCATCACGTTCCTGCTCGTCGACATGTCGTCGCCCGGCGTCGAGGTTCGTCCCCTCGTACAGGCCAACGGGTCAACTCACTTCAACGAGGTCTTCCTCACCGGGGTCCGCGTCCCAGCAAACCAGGTGGTCGGCGAGATTCATGGAGGCTGGGCACCCGCCCGCACCGTGCTGGCCAATGAGGCCGCCTTTATCGGTCGAGGTGGCGGTGTCCCGGCTTCCGACCGGCTGCGAGACCTGGCTGCCCAACACGGCGGCCTGGACGATCCCCGAATCCGCCAACGCCTGGCCACTGTTATCACCCGGGAACGCCTCCAGGGACTCATGGGGCAGCGCATCCAGGCCGCCGTCCGCGACGGGCGCGAACCGCCCTTCGACCCGGGACTGACCAAAGTCATGGCAGCCGTCACCAAGGTCTTGACCGGTGACCTGGCCGCCGAGTTGGCCGGACCTGCGGGCATGGTCGACACCGACCGGACCAGTACCTGGATCCAAGCCGAGGTTATTAACCGGTTCAGCATCTCGATCGGCGGCGGAACCACCGAGGTGCAGAAGAACAATCTGGCCGAACGCTCGCTGGGCCTTCCCCGAGAACCGGGACACGACCGCAATACACCGTGGAAAGATGTTCTCCGCGGTTGAGTGGGGGTGAAAGAACCAGCCGATGGACGACGACCTGAGCGACGACCTGAACGACGTCTCGACCGGCGACCGCGCCGACCGGGGCGACGGCGGCCGAGAAGACAGCGCGGCGTCTCTGGCTACCACCGTGCTGGCCGAGGAGGCGGCCCGACACGCCGAGGGACAGGCCGACCAGGTGCTGTTCCCCGACGACCTTCTCCCTGGGGTGAAGAGCGAGGGAATCTCTCTCCGCAAGGGCCTGGCCATGGGGGGTGGTGCGGCCACGTTCTTGGTCCTGATGGTCCTGAACTCCCTCGATGAGCTCCAGACGGCCGCCATCTCCGTCTTGGCCCCCGACATCCGCGACACCTTCGGGGTCAGCGACGGCACGATCACTTTCATCGCTAGTGCCTCCGGTGCCTTCGTGGTCCTGGGGGCCATCCCCATGGGTTGGGCTGCCGATCGGATGCGCCGGATCCCGATCATCGGCTGGTCCAGCATCGTGTTCGCCGCCATGGTGGCCCTCTCGGGCATGGCGGTGAACGCCTTCGCCTTCTTCTGGGCCCGGTTCGGGGTGGGCATCGCCAAGGCCAACACCATCCCCGTCCACTCTTCGACCATCGCCGATACCTACCCCATCGGTATCCGCGGTCGGATCGGCGCCCTCGACAAGGGAGTGGGCCGCCTGTTCGCCGTCCTCAGCCCCATCCTGGTGGGCGGCATCGCCGCGCTGGCTAATGGCCCGGGCGAGATCGACGGATGGCGGTGGGCCTACTACCTGCTCGGCATTCCGGTGGCCGTAGCCGCCTTGGCTGCCTTTTTTCTCCGTGAGCCCCAGCGGGGGCGCTGGGAGAAGGAGGACGTCCTGAAAGAGTCGTTCACCGAGGACGACCCGCTCCCCGTTTCCATGGACGCCGCGTTCTCACGCCTCATGCAGATCCGGACCATGAAGACGGTGGTCGTCGGGTTCAGCGCCCTGGGGTTCGGCCTGTTCACCGCACCGGTGCTGGAGAACCTGTGGCTGGAGGACGAGTTCGGCCTGGAGTCCTTCGAGCGCGGCGCCTGGGCCACCACGGCCGGCGTGTTCACCGTGCTGGCCCTCATATACGTCGGGCCGAAGTTCGACCGGCTGTGGCGGGAAAACCCCACCCGCACCCTCCACCTGGTCGGTGCCCTGATCGGCCTGTCTGCGATCTTCAAGCCCATCCAGTGGGCCATGCCCACCGTGCCGCTATTCATCGCCCTGTCCATACCCACCCAGGTGATGCTCAGCACGGCCTTCGCGATGGTCGGTCCGCTGATCCAGGCCATCGTCCCCTATCGGCTTCGGGGTAGCGGGACGGCGCTCATTACCCTCTACATCTTCTTCGTTGGGGGAACGGGTGGGGGCCTGATCTCGTTCATGTTCGCCGACGGTTGGGGACCCCGGGTCACCACTTTGGTCCTGACCGTCCCTTCCTCGATCATCGGTGGCTGGATCATGTTCCGGGGCGCTCGCCACGTCCGCCATGACCTATCGCTAAACGTCCAAGAACTGCTCGACGAGCAGGCCGAACAGCGACGGGCGTCCGACCCCTCCGACGTCCCTGTCCTACAAGTCAACAACGTGGACTTCTCCTACGGGCCGGTCCAGGTCCTATTCGACGTGGGCTTCGAGGTGCGCCGGGGCGAGACGTTGGCTCTCCTGGGCACCAACGGGGCCGGCAAGTCCACCATCTTGCGAGTGGTTAGTGGCCTCGGTATGCCCCGGCGGGGCGTCGTCCGGCTCAACGGACGCACCGTCACCTACACCTCGCCGCAACTCCGGTCCCGCCTCGGCATCCAGCAACTCCCCGGGGGTAACGGCGTCTTCCCGGACATGACGGTCCGCCAGAACCTGGTGATGGGCGGCTATATCCACCGTGGCGACCGGGAGGACGTGGAGCGCCGGATCGTCGAGGTCCTGGACCTCTTCCCCGACCTGGCGGACCGGCAAGGCCAGCGGGCTGGATCCATGTCCGGAGGGCAGCAGCAGATGTTGGCCCTGGCCCGGGTCCTGCTCCACGACCCCGAGATCCTGCTCATAGACGAGCTCTCACTGGGCTTGGCTCCCACGGTGGTCCAGGATCTCCTGGCCCTGGTCGAAAGGCTCCAAGAGCGCGGCCAGACCATCATCCTGGTGGAGCAGTCCCTGAACGTGGCCCTGTCGGTCGCCGACCGGGCCATCTTCTTGGAAAAGGGACAGATCCGGTTCGAGGGCCCAGCTCGGGAGCTACTCGAACGGGACGACCTGGCCCGGGCCGTGTTCCTGGGCCGGGAGGGTGGCTGAGGTGGGGGCCATTGTCGGAGGTGAGATGGCCGTAGTGGCTGTCTGGACCACCCGCCAACTGTGGTTCGACGGCATCGTCAACGGGATGGTCTTCGGGCTGCTGGCCCTCGGCGTGGTTCTCGTCTATCGGTCCACCCGGGTCATCAACCTGGCCGTAGGCAATATGGGCCTCCCAGCCACCGGCTTGATGACCCTCTTGACCTTTAACTACGGCTTTCCCTACTGGGCTGCCCTGCCCATCAGCCTGCTGGTCGGTATCACCGTCGGGGCAACGGTCGAACGGGCCGTCATCCGCCGGCTGTTCGAGGCCCCCCGGGTCATTGTGCTGGTCGCCACCATCGGCATCGCCCAGCTCATGCAGGCCATTCTCGCCTCGTATCCCGACCTCGTGCGGGACCGCAGCCAGCGCTTTCCCATTCCGGTGAACTTCACCTGGGACGACGTCCTCGGCGTCCGGGTCACCGGGCCGAAGGCGACCATTCTGGTCGTCGTCCCCCTCCTGGCCCTGGGCTTGTCCTGGTTCCTGAACCGCACGGTGTTCGGCCAGACGGTGCAGGCCTCGGCCAGCAACGCCGACCTGGCCCGCATGTCGGGAATCGACCCGAAGATGGTCCAACTGTTTGTCTGGACGGTGGCCGGACTCCTGGCCACCATCTCCCTGCTCCTGCTGTCCGGGAACCGGGGAAGCGTCGGTGGCCTTCAGAACCTCGGGCCCAGCACCATGGCCCGAGCTCTGGCCGCCGCGGTCATCGCCGGCATGGTCTCCTTCCCCCGGGCCCTCGGTGCCGGAATCCTCATTGGTGTGGTCCAGGCCCACGTGCAGTTCGTGTTCTTTAACCAGGGCGGCCTGATCGACTTCGTGTTGTTCGTCGTGGTTGCCGTGGCCGTTGCCTTCCAGAGCCGGGGGAGCCGGGAGGTCGACTCGTCGTTCTCCTTCTCGGCCCGGAGGCGACCCATCCCCGAGCGCCTCCGACAATTCTGGTGGGTGAGGCACCTGTCGACGATTTCGCTGGCCGTCCTGCTGGGCATCGCCCTGATAATCCCCGCCATCGTGGACCGCCCCTCACGCCACCTGTTGTACGCCAGCATCCTGGCCTTCGCTATCTGCGCCGTCTCGATGACCATCGTGACCGGCTGGGCCGGACAGTTGTCTCTCAGCCAGATGGCGTTCGCCGGGATCGGTGCCCTGATCGCTGCCGGGTTCAACCGGGGCTTGGAGTTCGGGGTCGGAATCGGTGACGACCTGGAGTTCTTCTCCATCACCGTTCCCCGCCTCCCCTACCTGGTCTCGATGCTGGCCGCGGCAGGCGTCGCTGCTGCCTCGGCTGCCCTCATCGGCCTGGGTGCCCTCCGGGTCCGGGGACTCCTGCTGGCTGTCACCACGTTCGCCTTCGCCCTGGCCACTCAGCAGTACCTGTTCCGCCGGCCGTTGTTCAACGGTGGCTTCAAGCAGAGCATCCCGTTTCGCCGGGGCAGTCTGGGGCCGATCGACTTGGCCAGCCAACGGACCTACTACTACCTGTGCCTCGGGTTCCTGGTACTGCTCTTGGTGGCGGTCTCCCGGCTCCGGTCTACCGGCATCGGACGGACGATCATCGGGATCCGCGAGAACGAGTCCACGGCCGCCGCCTACACGGTCGGCCCGACCCGTACCAAGCTCTTGGCCTTCGCCATAGCCGGTGGCATCGCCGGCCTTGGTGGCGCACTGTTGGGTGGTCTGGTACAGAACATCCCCTACACGGAGCGGCTGTTCCAGATCGGCGACTCGCTGCGCCTGGTGTCCATCGTGGTCATCGGCGGCCTCGGGACAATCATGGGCCCAGTGGTGGGTGCCCTCTGGGTGGTGGGACTACCCGCTTTCTGGCCCGATAACGAACTCGTACCCCTGTTCACCTCCAGCATCGGCCTGCTGATCCTGCTTCTCTACTTCCCCGGTGGACTGATCCAGATCGCCTACTCAGCCCGAGACGCCGTACTGCGGTGGGCCGAGTCGCGCCTGCCCGATACGACACCAACTTCCACGACGACACCACCGGCCGTGGCTCTGGGTGGTGGACGGGACCGTCGGAAGATCGACGGGCCCGCGCTGGTCGTGGACGATGTGGCCGTGGCCTTCGGGGGGCTCCGGGCGGTCGACGGCGTGTCGCTCGTGGCCCACCCGGGGGAGGTGGTCGGCCTCATCGGCACCAACGGCGCCGGCAAGTCGACACTCATGAACGCCATCGGTGGTTTCGTCCCGTCTACGGGGACCATCGAGATCCTCGGCCGCGACGCCTCCGGGTTATCGGCAGCTAACCGAGCCCGCCTGGGGTTGGGTCGAACCTTCCAGGCAGCTCGCCTGTTCCCCGAACTGACCGTGTACGAAACGGTCCAGGTGGCCCTAGAAGCCCGAGAGAGGACAAGGCTGATCCCGGCAGCGTTCTTCCTCCCGTCGTCGATCCGAGCTGAGCGGGCCAAGGCATCCGACGCCTCCGACCTGATCGACTTCCTGGGTCTGGGCCGCTACGCCAACGCCTTCGTGGCCGAGCTGTCGACCGGAACCCGCCGGATCGTCGAGCTGGCCGGCCTGTTGGCCCTTGACGCCCGGGTGCTGTGCCTCGACGAGCCCACGGCCGGCATCGCCCAGCGAGAAACCGAGGCCTTCGGACCGCTGCTTAAGCAGATCCAGCAGGAACTAGGCGCCACTATGGTCGTCATTGAACACGACATGCCGATGATCATGGCCCTATCCGACCGGGTGTACTGCCTAGAGACCGGGCAGATCATCGCCGAGGGATCCCCGGACGAGGTTCGAAATGACCCCCGGGTGGTGGCCAGTTACCTAGGCACCGACGACCGGGCTATCGACCGCTCCGACGGCTAACCGGACCGAAAGCCCAGCCAGCGACTACTCGTCGCCATCGCTGCCAGATCGACGCTCCAGAAGATCGTCGCGAACCTCGGTCTCGGGAACCACCGTGGTGCGCTCCGAGACCTGGTTGATCCACACCGTCCGCTGGGGGAACGGGATCTCGATACCGTTGGCGTCGAAGGCCTTCTTGAGGCGGGCCCGAATGAGGCGTCCCGTGGCCCACTGCTCATTGGGTTCCGTCTTGACGGCTAGGCGGATGGAGATGGCGTCGGCGCCGAAGCTCTGCACGCCCCAGATCTCGGGTTCCTCGATAATGGTGGCTGACTCCACCTCCTCCTGCCAGACGCTGTCGGCCACCTCCTTGATGACGCTGGCCGCCAGGTCGATGTCCGTGTCGTAAGCGACGTCCACGTCGAGCACCGTGCGGGCCCAAAGTTGCGAGGAGTTGCCCACCCGGCGGATTTCACCGTTGGGGACCACCCACAACGCTCCGTCGATGTCTCGCAGGATCGTGGTCCTCAGGGTCACCTTCTCGACCGTGCCCGAAGCGGCTCCCACGTCCACGATGTCGCCCACCCCGTACTGGTCTTCGATGATTATGAAGATCCCGGCGATGAAGTCGGACACCAGCGACTGGGCGCCGAAGCCGATGGCTAGGCCGACGATGCCCGCACCGGCAATCAGCGGACCGAGGTCTAGCCCTAACTCTCCGAGGGCCACCATGAGGGCCAGGGCGTAGACGGCAACTCCCGCCAGGCCGCGAAGCACCACTCCCAGGGTCACTGCCCGCTGTCGCGAGCGCTCGGCCTGGTCGTGAATCTTCTGGAGTCTGCCCCGGGCCCGGCGCCCTAGCCGGGCCAGTCGGGCTGATGACTCGGCTTCAGCTTCGCCTTCCTCCCGGGTCCTTGATTCCACGAGGCGGCTGACCATTCGGTCGATGGCCCGCTTCACTAGGCGGTTCACAACCAGGGCACCGACCAGGATGACCGCCACCTTGAGTGGACGCTCAATCAACCAGTCCACGAGCCCGGCTAGAGCCTCGTTATCCGTTGCGTCCCAGATCCACTCACAGATGAAGCCCGGGGACTCCCCGCAGGCATCCACAAGGCCGGCTTGCAACTCGGTCGTCACCGCTTCAGGCATCGACGCCACCTCCCCGCCGGACGGTAGTCCCCCGGGGGCCACGACAAGGATCAGCCGCTCAGGCTGGCTATGGCCCAGAGCGCGGCAACGGTGCCCAGGACGATGTAGAGCACGCTCCGCCACACTGGAGGACGGACTAGGTCTCCGTCGTCTCGTTGTCGTGGCGGTCGGACAAGAGCCGTGGCATTGCCCACGGCCATGGCCCCTCCAAGAGCCAGCAGCAGCCAGCCCAAGATGTCTTCGCCCAAGAACACCGATCGGTCCTTAGCTAGCCCGCGACATGTTGGAGAAGCGGGTGTAGCGGGGTAGCCAGGCCAGCTTTACGGTGCCCGTCGGCCCGTTACGGTGCTTGGCCACAATGACCTCGGCCGTACCCAGGTCAACGGAGTCCGCGTTGTAGACCTCGTCGCGGTATAGGAAAATCACCACGTCGGCGTCCTGCTCAATGGACCCCGATTCCCGGAGGTCGGCCAACATCGGACGCTTGTCTTGTCGCGTCTCTAGGCCCCGGGAGAGCTGTGACAGGCCGACCACCGGGCAACCCAGCTCACGGGCCAGAATCTTGAGGCCACGGCTGATCTCGGAGACCTCGACTTGTCGACTCTCCGCGGTAGAACGGCCGGTCATGAGCTGGATGTAGTCCACGACAACCACCCCCAGCTTGCCGACCCGGCTCTTGAGACGTCGGGCCTTGGCCCGGATCTCCATGACCGAGGTATTCGGGTTGTCGTCGATCCAGATATGGGCCTCGCTCAGCTTGCCGACCCCACGGTTAATGCGCGACCAGTCATCCGAGTTCAACTGTCCGTTGCGGATGTTGGTGGCGTCCACCCGGGCCTCGGAGCAGAGGATCCGTTGGGTTAGCTCCATCTGGCTCATCTCCAGCGAGAACACCACGGTCGGTAGCTCGCACCGGATCCCTATGTGGGTGGCCAAGCCGAGGCCGAAGGAGGTCTTTCCCATGGCTGGCCGGGATCCGACGATGATGAGCGACTCGTCCTGGAGGCCGGACAACAGCATGTCTAGGTCCTCGTAGCCGGTGGGTGTGCCAGTGATGTGGTCTCCCCGTTCCATCAACTCTTCGAGGCGATCCAGGTTGGCATCAATGAGGTTCCGGATCTGGGCCATGGAGTCGGTCACCCGTCCCTGACCCACCTGGAACACCAGGCTCTCGGCCTCGTCCACGGCCTTGACCACGTCGTCGGGTCGGCCGTAGCCGATCTCAGCGATCTCGTTGGCCGCACCGATGAGGCCCCGCAGAGTGGCGTGTTCCTGGATGATCCGGGCGTACTTGGGGGCGCTGGAGGTGGCGGGGGTCGACGCCTGGAGTTCCAACAGCAGGCCCGGTCCGCCTATCTGGTCCAGCAGTCCGGACCGGGTCAGGGCCTCAGCCACGGTGACCGGATCAGCCGGCTCTCCCGAGGCGTACAGGCCACAGATCGCCTCGAACACGTGACCGTGCGAGGGCTTGTAGAAGTGCTCGGCGTTGACGACCTCCAACGCGTCGGCAATGGCGTCGCGCGACAACAACATGGCGCCGAGGAGCGAGGCCTCGGCGTCGAGGTTGTGCGGAGGGACCCGTGCACCCGACGAACGGTTGGCCGAGCGGGAACCCCGGTCAGCCGACCACGCTCGCGAATCGTGGTGATCGTCGTCCGGTGGTTCTTCGGGAAGCGGGACATCGGCGGGAAGAGGCGGGAGGTCGGGAAGGGCCACGTCCGCCGGACCGGGTGGTTCGCTCGTCTGGTCCACGCCATCGTCATCGAGCGACCCGCTCATGTCGGCCCCCCGGTCTCCCGTCCACCCATGAGTCCAAGGATGCACGGACTGCCCTGTGGGGTGCTAGAGGGAAAACTCCGGCTACTGGTCCCCAACACGCCGCTCCGACCGGGGATATCGCGACCCATCCTGTGGATTGCCAGCCGTCCGGTCCGAAGATCGGACCTGCGGACGATCCACGACACGACGGGGGTCAGGCCTCGGCCTGTACCTCGACGGTCACCGGCACGGAGACCTCGGCATGGAGTTCGATAATGAATTCGTGCGAGCCGATGTCCTTGGCTGTCTCACCGACCACCTGTCGACGGTCGACCACCAGGCCAACCTGGGAGGCCAGGGCTTCGGTCACCTCGGCCACACCAACCGAGCCGAACAGTCGGCCCTCGTCGGAGGCCTTGGCCGTCACCTGGAGCACCACGCCGGAGATCTGGGTAGCCGCCAACTCGGCATCGCTTCGGTCAACCGCTGCCTTCAACGCGCGCTTGCGCTGCATGGCCTCTGCCTGGGCCGCCACACCCTCAAGGGCCTCGATAGCCAGCCCGCGGGGAACTAGATAGTTCCGGGCGTAACCCCGGGCCACGTCGACAATGTCTCCGGTACGACCAAGACCGTCCACGTCTATACGGAGGAGGACCTTCACGACCCCGCTCCTTCCTCATCTTCCTCATCCACTGCTTCAAGTGACTCGGCCGGCTCATCTGTCACCTCGGCCTCAAGTGACTCGGCCGGCTCATCTGTCACCTCGGCCTCGATCGTCTCCACGACCTCGACCGATTCAACCAACTCGGCGGCCTCCAACTCCTCGGTGGTGGCCTCGTCACCTGAACCCGGAGGCGGTGCGGTCGGACGGGGCGGCGGGCCATCAGCGCGGGCGCTCCGGTCGTCGGACCGCCGCTCGCGGCGCTGCGTGGTAACCCGGTTTGTGTAAGGAATTAGGGCCATTTCCCGGGCGTTTTTGACCGCCCGGGCCACCTCACGCTGCTGCTTCTCGTTATTGCCGGTGTTCTGGCGGGTCTTCAGCTTGGACCGCTCGGAGACGAACTTGCGGAGCATGTCGGTGTCCTTGTAGTCGACGAAGTCGACTTTGGCGATGGTCAGCGGACTGACCTTCTTCTTGCCCCGACGGGCGCCGTCCCGGCTCTTGTTACGGCGAGGAGGCATGCGGCGGGCCATTAGAAGGGCTCCTCGTCCGGAAACGGTTCACCCGCTCCGGCTGTGGGTTGGCCGCCTTGTCCTGAAGAACTGCCGGCACCGCTTTCATTGTCAGAGCGACGATCGATCTTGGTTACCTCGGCTGTGGCCCAACGGATGCTCGGAGCAACCTCATCAGCCACTATCTGCACAGCTGAGCGTTTTTCGCCGTTCTCGTTCTCCCAGGAGCGGTAGTCGAGTCGGCCATATACAACAACACGACTACCCCTGCTGATCGACTCAGCCACGTTTTCAGCAAGTTCACGCCAACAAGTGACGTCGAAATAGTGGGCCTTCTCTTCACCACCCTGACTACTTCGCTGGTTCCAGGCAAGACCAAAACTTGTCACTGGGGTGCCACTCGGGATGAAGCGAAGTTCGGGGTCGCGGGTGACGTTCCCGACGATGACCACGTTGTTATCAAATGCCATGTTTCTCTCCGTTCCTTAACCGGCCTCGGCCGGTGACGCTTCGCCGAGCAGGCCGCGACGGGTTGCCTCGGCCTCGGGCAGGCGCATGATCTTGTGGCGAACTACCTCACTACGGTCCGCTAGTCGAAGGATGCGGTCGGTGGAGTCCAGGTTGCCCGCATCGGTCACCACGGCGAGGACGACGTAGACGCCCTCCCACTTGTGGTTGATCCGGTAGGCGAACCGTCGTCGGCCCCAGGGCTCGGAATCCAGCACAGACGCGATGCGGCCGCCTTCAGATTCGATGTTGGCGGTCACCTTCGACAGGCTGGCCGCAACGGCTTCCTCGTCGAGGTCGCCGTCCAAGATGATCATGATTTCGTAGGCCCGCATGGCAGGCACTCACCTCCTCTGGACTCGGGCGTCGCCCCTTGGCGCGCCCGGGGCCCCGCAGTGGGGCAGGGGGAATGGGTTGTCACGCTTCTCGATTCGACCGGTGTACCGGCCTACGTGGAAGCAACCAGAGGCTACCGCCGTCCGTTCCGAGGTCCGACCCGTATCCACCCCCTGAGCATGGCCGCCGGGTGTGACACCGAATCTCGGGAGGATCGGTCGGCAGTCAGCCCCGGCCCAGAGAGGTGATCCGGACCAGGTGGTTCCACCCACAAGACGGGCACACCTCAACCACGTATCCGGTCAGGTTGGCCTGTCGGGCGTCGAGGCGCGCCAACTCCCCGGGTGTCGAGATGCACCGGCCGTGGGCCGGAAGGCGGGGACCGAACACGTAGGTCACGTGGGCCACCTCGTGATCCTCACAAACCGGGCATGTCTCCGACGTAGGGGTTCCGCACTCCACGGCATTCCGCCGCAGCATCGGTTGGGCATCACATAGAACATCTAGGCCCACGTTTCCCCGACTCCAGCCGTCGAGTGTGGTCTGGCGGGCTAAGCGGTAGTCGACGTCGGCCGGGCGACGAACGGGCAGGAGCCCTTCGTGGGCCTGTACCGCCTCGCCAGTTCGCCGACTCGCCACGAGCAAACCCTAGGTCAACAGAACGGGGCCAACCGGAGGGCCAGGCGGAACGATCAGCCGGCAGCCCGGGTCGACCACCAGTCGGCCAGCCGGGTTGCAGCCTCGTCGGGGGCCACACGGCCCTCTCTGAGCCGCAGGTCGACCAGCCAAGACAGAGCTTCACCGACCTCCGGCCCGGCCGACAGGTCGAGCAGAACCATGACGGCATCCCCGTCTAGCGCCGGGCCCAGATCGTCGAACTCCCCGACCGACACGAGCCGCTCCACTACCGCCACTAGGTCACCGGTCTCCACGCCGATCAGGTCAACGAAGTCCAGCACCGGGTCTAGGGACGGTCCTACGGCGACGGCCAGGCGGCGGACCTGTTCGTCGGACCACGGCCCGTCTGTCGAACCCTCGACGATCCGGTCTGCACCATCCACCAGGACGGCGATCCGTCTGATATCTGTTCCGGACAACCGCAGGTCGACGAGGCGTGACGCCATCCCTCCAGCCGACTGGGCCAGAACGGCAAGTCGCAGGACCGGGTCGTCCGTCGCTGTCGCCACGACCTCCAACGCCCGGTTCCGCACCCCGGCGTCCAGGGCGGCAACTTCGGGGAGTAGGCCATCGAGTAGGCCGATCTCCTCTAGTAGGTGGACCCCGGTCGACGGGTCCTCCACCTCCAGTAGGCGAAAAAGCTCGTCCCGGATCCTTTCCGCCGACACGATTGCCATCCGTCCGACCAGTGACTGGGCGGCCCCGACCAGGCCCTCGGCGGGAACCAGCCCATACCGGGCCACGAACCGGGCGGCTCGCAGCATCCGTAGCGGGTCGTCGGAGAAAGATTCCTCGGGGGGCAGCGGCGTTTTCAAGATCCCTCGTCCGAGGTCGGCCCGTCCGTCGTACGGGTCGTGCAAGGTCCGTTCCGCTACCTCCACCGCCATGGCGTTGACGGTGAAGTCCCGGCGGGCAAGGTCCTCGTGGAGATCGGTGGAGAATCGGACCACCGGCTTGCGTGAGTCACCCATGTAGGCCTCGGCACGGTGGGTGGTGATCTCCATCGTCAGGTCACCTAGCCGTATGCCCACGGTCCCGAACCGTTCACCCTGTAGCCAAACCGTGTCAGCCACTCCATCTACCAACTCGCGGATCCGCTCCGGTGGGGCATCGGTGGTGAGGTCGAGATCCGGAGTTCGATCGACACCCAGGAGGCGGTCCCGGACGACCCCCCCCACCAAGTAAAACCGGAATCCGTTGGCCAGAAATCGGTCGGCAACCGGCGACACAGCGGCACACAAATCGTCAAAGATGCCGACAGGGACTGGACCGTCCAGCGCGCTCACTGATCCACCCCGTGTCGCAGGACCTGGGCATCTACGACCTCGCGTCCGGGTCCCTCCCCGGTGGACGACTCAGGACGGTGCCGGATCCCGAGGGCAGCAGCCACCACAGCCCCCGCCGAGTCAGCCAGTGCACCGAGGTCATAGCCACCCTCCAGGAAGGCCACAAGCCTTCCCCGAGACACCAAGGCGGTCAGCCGTTCCATCAGGTCGGCATAGTCACCCGACGACAACCCCAGGTCGGTTAACGGATCGGCCCGGTGGGCGTCGAACCCCGCCGAGACAAGCAGCCAGTCGGGGGCGAACCGTTCGACGGCCGGCACGATCAGGGCGTCCAGAGCGTGCCGGTAGGTATTGCCGGCGGCACCGGCCGGCAGCGGCACGTTGATGGTCGTTCCCTCACCCTCCCCGGTCCCCACCTCATCGGCCGCTCCGGTACCGGGATAGAGCGGCCACTGGTGGCACGACGCAAACAGCACCCGCCCGTCGCCGAAGAAGGCTTCCTGGGTGCCGTTGCCATGGTGGGCGTCGATGTCCACGATGGCCACTCGTTCGCCTGCATCGGCCAGCGCGGTAGCCGTCACCGCCACGTTGTTGAGCAGACAGAATCCCATGGATCGGGTGGGCGTGGCATGGTGACCCGGCGGGCGGACGGCACAGAACGCCATGTCGGCCTCGCCCGCTCGGAGGCTATCCACTGCCACCAGGCCGGCCCCGGCAGCCAGGCGGGCCGCCGTCCACGATCCCGGCCCCATGGCTGTATCGGCGTCTACGCGGCCTCCACCCGAGCAGGCCAAAGCTTCAAGGGCCTCCAGATGGCCCGCTGGATGGACCCGCAGGAGGTCTTCCTCGGGGGCCTCCACGGGTTCTCGGCGGATTACGGCGTCCCCCAACCCCGCCGCATCGAGGCCCTCCCAGACGGCGGTCAACCGGGCCGGCCGTTCCGGGTGACGGAGACCCGACTGGTGGTCCAAGAACCGCTCGTCGGTCACCAAAAGGACAGACACCTAGCGAGCGTATCTCTCAGACTCCATCGGCTTCCGGGCTACGTCTACCACGACCCCCGGCGGTCGGCGGTCGGCTCGTACCCTGTGGCCATCGACGTTCAAACGCCCTCCCCAACCCAGCGCGGAAACTTGTGGCGGTTACGACGCGGCCTTCCAAGTGGTTCCAGCCCCGTGGGAGTGGAGAACCTGGTAGTCGGTCAAGGAACGATCTTGCGGATCAGCCCGTGGCAGGGCAAGCGTTCGACGGTACAGGTAGTCGCTGTTGGCGGTCCTGTCCCAGACGACCGAACCATCAACGAGATGATGGTCCACCTGGCCGACCGCGGCGTGACCACGGTCCTGACCACAGCGCTGGCCCGCCACGACCAACGCCCCTTCGAAGTCGCCGGCTTCCGGCCCGTCGAGCACCTGGCCCTCCTCCACCGGATCCTGGACCCAGCCATCCCTCCGGCTCCGGTCCATGCCGTCCATCGAGTCCGCCGCCTCGGAGCCAGGCACCTGGCCGAAGCCCTGGCCGTGGACGAGGCGGCGTTCACCGGTTCAACCGATATCTGGCGATTCGACACTTCGGCGTTCGCCGAGGCCTGTGACGCCACCGACGTGAACCGACGTCGGCTGGTACGACGCCACGGTCGGACGGTCGGCTTCGCTCTGACCGGTCGCACGGTCAGAAACGGGTTCATCCAGCGTCTGGCCGTCCACCCGGACCACCAGCGGGTCGGCATGGGGAGCGCCCTGCTGGCCGACGCCCTGGCCTGGCTTATCCGGCATGGGGTTCGGGACGTCTGGGTCAACACCCAGCCCGACAATGGACCAGCCCAGACCCTCTACCGGCGCCACGGCTTCATCCCCCGGGACGAAGGTCTGGCCGTGCTGGGCTCCACCACAGGTCGATGATCCGCCGCCTTCTGGCCACCGGGGTGCTAGCCACCACGCTGGTCCTACCTGTCAGCCCAGCGGGAGCCGCCAACACCGGTTCGGCGAGCGTTTCGCTGATTGCCCAGTCACCGTGGATCGCCGACGACGGTGACCTGGCACTGGACCTGCGGATCACTGGGGCTATCGACGAGGCGAGGTTGGTCCTCCAACTCCACCGGGCCGTCGACCGGCGAAGCCTCCTAGCCCTATGGGACGAGATCCCGGACTCCCCGCTGGGAAACCCGGTCGAGATACCCGTGGACGAAGTACGTAATTCTGCCGGAGTGGCCTCGCTTGTTCTCCAGGTAGGCACCGAGGGTCGTCTCGGATCCCGTCCAGGTGGCGTCTACCCACTCTCTGTCACCCTGGTCGACGACCAGGAACGCCTCCTCGATCGCCTGACTACCCCCCTTGTCCACCTCCCGGTGGTCCCCGAGGGTCAGGCGGCCGCCCATCGGCCTCTCCTGGTCGGCATCAGCTTGGCCATCGACGGACCACCGCCCCTCCACCCGGACGGCAGCCTCAGGCTGGACGAGGCCACCGTCTACCGGCTGGACGGTGTAGTCCAGGCCGCTCTCGACCATCCCGGGATTCCGCTGGATGTCCGCCTCCCGCCGGCTACCGTGCTCGGGCTAGCCCGGTCCGACGACCTGGACCACGCCCGGCTGTTGGCTGACCTGGTACGGGCCAGCACCGCAGGCCTCCGCCTCCAGTCTGCGCCCTTCGTAACCGCCGACCCCGAGGCCTGGAGACGGGCCGGTCGGCCCGACGTGCACCGAGACCTGATGGACCACGGCGACCAGGTGGTAGCCGACCTCCTGGGCGTAGTACCCGATCGCTCGATCTTCGTGCTCCCCCCCACCGCCGTACCCGACACCTTGGACCTCCTGAACCAACTGGGAGCTGAACGGTTCATCGTGTCGGCTGACCACCTCAACCCTCGCCCGCTGGCGGCGTCGGCTGAGGCAACCCTGCCCGCCCGGCTAGTGACCGGCAACGGCGCAGCCCGTACCGCCCTGGTAGCCGACCCCAACCTGGCCCACCACCTGGTTGATTCTCAGGGTGCCGTCTCGGCCGCTCAGTACCTGGTGGCCGATCTCGCCCTCCTGGCCTGGTCTGACCCGACGGTTACCCGGACCGCTGTGCTGACCGCCCCGGACGGCCAGCCCGTGGACCCCTTGACCCTGGATCTGGTACTAGGCGTCCTAGACGAGGCGCCATTCCTGCAGGTCCGACCGCTTCCCGACCTGTTCGATGCCGCCCGGGCCTCAGACGCCGCTGCGGCAATCAACTATGGCCTCTGGCCGGATGCCGTCACCCCCATGTCCCGGCGGGCCACGGACCGCAGCCTCGCTGAGCGGGCCGTCGCCGCCTACACGGCCATCCTCGGCGGCCCCCATCCCGACGCCGCGGCGCTCAATGACCTCCTCGAGGTCACGGCAGCAGCCGAGTTGGACACCGACCACATGACCGCCTACCTGAACTCGGTGTACGCGTCAGTCAGCGAGGTTCTTCGGGCCTTCACCACGCCGTCCGACCAGAGCGTACGGCTCACCAGCCGGCGGGCTGAGATCCCGTTCACTATCCACAACGACCTGCCGACCGACGCCCAGGTCGTCCTGGTAGTGCAGAGCGATGGTCGGCTGGAGTTCCCCGAGGGCGACGTCCTACCCGCTGTCCTCAGCCCAGGTACTAACCGGATCACCATCCCGGTCCGGGCTCGGACCTCAGGCGATGCTCGCCTGCAAATCACCGTCCGGTCACCAGACGACGCCCAGCTGTTGCAGTTGGAGTCGGCACACCTCATGGTCCGGACAACCAGCCTGCCCGGGGCTGGCGTCCTGCTGTTCGTCGGCGCCCTCGCCGTGCTGGCCATCTGGTGGATCCGGGCGGTGCGAGTACGATCCGGCAGACCCAAGGAGGCCCCATGACCGTCCGCATCGTCACCGACAGCGCCAGCGATCTCACCCCGGGGGAGGCCGAGGCTCTTGGCGTCGACATCGTCCCCCTAAGCATCCGGTTTGGCGAGGAGGTCTTCCTCGACCGGGAGGAGCTTGACGTCGAGGAGTTCTATCGGCGGATGGCCTCCAGTGAGGACCTCCCGCAAACCGCGGCCCCGGCTCCCGGCGCCTTCCAGGAGGTCTTCCGCAGACGCTTCGCTGAGGGGGCGGACGCCATCGTCTGCATCAACCTGTCCAGCGGCGTCTCAGCCACTATGGAGTCCTCGGAACTGGCTGCCCGCGAGGTCGACGGCGACGTCCGGGTCGTCGATAGCCGTTCGGTGACGGCCGGCCTGGGGGTCATGGTGCAAGCCGCCGCCCAGGCGGCGGCTCGCGGTGCATCGACCGACGAGGTAGTGACCCTGGTCGAGGGCATGCGGGACCGGACCCGTGTCTTCGGAGCCATCGACACCCTCGAGAACCTGAAGAAGGGCGGGCGGATTGGCAACGCCCAGGCCCTGCTAGGCAGCATGCTGTCAATCAAGCCGCTGATTGACATCAGCAGTGGTGTGGTCGAAGAGGCTGGTCGCCAACGGACCCGGAAAAAGTCTCTCGGGTGGCTCCGGGACAAAGTGGCTGAACACGCAGAGGACATCGAGACCCTCTCGGTGATGCACGCTCAGGCCGAAGACATCGGGGACCTGGTCGAAATGTTGGCCCCTCTCGTCGATCCCTCCGCACTCCGGGTCGGAGTAATCGGTCCCGTGGTGGCCAGCCACGGCGGGCCCGGCCTGATCGGCCTCTGCTTCACCCTGAAGGGCTGACCCCGCAGCGGCCACCGTTGGGCGAGCGTCGGTAGGCTCCGCCCCATGACCACCCCGGTCGACCCCGATACGTCCTCGCCGGAGAACTCCGAAGAACGCCGCGACTGGGCTACCACCCTCGTAGACCGGGTGGTCGACGCCGTGGAGCGTCTACGTTCGGCCACCACCCAGCCCGTCATCACGGCCACCCGGGCTCTCGTCTACGGAGTCCTCGGGGCGTTGTGCCTGATCAGTGCCGTGGTGTTGGCCTCCATCGGGGCCTTCCGCCTCCTGGACCTCGTCCTCCCCGGCGAGAGCTGGTCGGCCCATCTGGTGCTGGGTGGGGCGCTCTGCCTCCTGGGCGCATGGCTCTGGTCCCGACGTACTCCCTGACCTGCGAAGACGCATCGAACGCGCGAGGAGCGAGCGTGCCCCACTACGAAGTCGTCATCATCGGTTCCGGACCAGCCGGCCTGACCGCGGCCATCTACACGGCCCGTGCTGACCTTGCTCCGCTAGTCATCGAGGGCGAGCCATCGTCGACTAGCGACCAGCCGGGTGGCCAGTTGATGCTGACTACCGACGTCGAGAACTTCCCCGGCTTTCCCGAAGGAATCATGGGCCCCCAGCTCATGCTGGATATGCGGGCCCAGGCGGCGCGGTTCGGAGCGGAGATCATCACCGAGAAAGTGTCCAGGGTTGACCTATCGACCGGGCCGTTCAAGATCTGGATCGGTGATCCCGAGACTCCCGAGCCGACCTACACGGCCGACGCCGTGGTCGTGTCCACCGGTGCCCGATCGGTCATGCTGGGCCTGGAGGCCGAGCGACGACTCATCGGACACGGCCTTTCGACCTGCGCCACGTGCGACGGGTTCTTTTTCCGAGACCAGGAGATCGCCGTGGTGGGCGGCGGCGACTCGGCCCTCGAGGAAGCCGGCTTCCTGACACGTTTCGCTAGCAAGGTGACCCTGGTCCACCGACGTGACAATCTCCGGGCCTCCAAGATCATGCAACGACGGGCCTTCGATAACCCGAAGATCGAATTCGCTTGGAACACCGTCGTCGACGACATTCTGGGCGATTCCAAGGTCGAGGCACTGGACCTCCGGGACACGGTGACGGGCAAGTCCCGTCGTCTCCCGGTCACCGGCGTGTTCATCGCCATCGGCCACCGGCCAAACACCGACTTGTTCACCGGGCAACTGGACATGGACGAGGCTGGCTACCTGATCACAGGTGCTGACCGGTCGACGACCAACGTAGAGGGCGTCTTCGCCTGCGGCGACGTCCAAGACCACACCTACCGTCAGGCCGTGACCGCCGCCTCCTCCGGGTGCATGGCAGCCCTTGACGCCGAGCGCTGGCTCGAGAGCCGCGCTGACTAACTAGTCCGCCCAACGATCTGGCCCTGCCGAGCCTTCAACCCGGCAAGCCGATAGAAAACATCCATAGCCACAGACCCGAGAGAAGAGACTCCCATGGCCGCTGTCATCACGAACCTTTCTGAGACCACGTTCGACGAGGAGATCGGGTCAGCCGTCGAACCGGTGCTGGTCGACTTTTGGGCCGAGTGGTGTGGTCCATGCAAGATGATTGCTCCCATCCTGGAGGAGATCGCTTCCGAGCAAACCGGTTCGCTCCGAGTGGCCAAGGTCAACGTGGACGAGGCTCCAGACCTGGCTCGCCGATTTGAGGTGATGAGCATCCCCACCCTGATCCTGTTCGACGGTGGCCTACCGGCTAAGCGCCTGGTGGGCGCTAAGGGCAAACCCCAGCTCCTCGAGGAGCTGGCTGGGTACCTCTAAGCCGGTTCCCTGCTCCGGTCGTCTGGCCGATGTCCAAGCCGCTTCGTCCCAACGATCGGGGGGCATTGGTCAGTGACCTCCACCGTCGCTTGGCGGCTGCCGGGCACCGGGTAGACGGGGTCGAGGAAGCCGATGGGTATTTTGGACCCGAAACCACGCGGTCGTTGTTGGCCTTTCAGACTGAACGCGGCCTGGACGAGCACGGTCTAGTTGACGAGACCACCCAGGCCGCCCTGGTCGAAGCCGGGTTACGCCTAGGCGACCGCCACCTCTACCTCCATTTCCCGATGTTCCGGGGCGAGGATGTCGCTGAGCTACAGCTCCGTCTGGGAAGTCTGGGTTTTGATGCCGGACGGATCGACGGGATCTTCGGTCCGGACACGGCGGGGGCCCTGGCTGACTTCCAGCGGAATACCGCCTTGGCCGTGGACAGGATCGCCGGACCGCAAACCATCCAGGTGTTGCGCCAACTGTTAGGTCGCCCAGCAGGCCGAACCACGGTGGCACAGGTACGCGAGCTGGACCGGCTACGGCAGGGCAGTCCCGAACTGCACGGTCAGCGCCTGGCCGTCGGCCAGTTCGGTAGCTCTGCGGCCCTCAGCGCAGCCTTGAGCCGGACACTTCGGGCCAGGGGCGCCCACCTGTTGGACCTCGACCATCCCAACGAGGAGACACAGGCGGCCACAGCTAACGAGTTCCAAGCCGTCCTCTACCTTGGACTCCGTATTGAGACTTATTCTCATTCACGTATTAGCTACTTTGCCATCAAGGAATTCCAGAGCGAGGGTGGATTCCGGTTGGCCCACCAGTGCGCCTCCGGCTTGGACCGTGCCCTCCTGTCGGCCGATATACCGGCCACCGAATGCCTGGGCCGTCGGATCCCCGTGCTGCGGCAAACCCGGATGCCAGCCGTCCTTTGCAGTCTCGCCCCGCCGTCAGTAGTGGTCCTGTCGACGGCTGAAATTGCCGATGCTCTAGCCGGTGCCATCGCCCGGTGGATCGCCGATCCGGCTGCCGATCCGACCCCACCAGCAGCGGCCGACGCCTGACCGAGCGGGTTCCTGACCGAGTCAGCCCTCCAATAGGCGAAAAAGGCGCTCCAGATCGTCTAGGTCAGCAAATTCCACGACAATCCGGCCCTTACGGCCCCGGGTGACTACCCGAACCGTGGTGTTGAGCCGATCAGCCAGGATCTGTTCGACCTCCAGCAGGGCCGCGTCCCGCGGCCGGGCCGTGACCTCGCCAGAAAGATCCACCACGGGCACAGTCACCTCATCCAACGACCGCACCAGGTCCTCTGTCTGTCGGACCGACAACCCTTCGTCAACCACCCGAGCAGCCAGGCGTTCGATTAGCGGACGGTCTCCCAGGCCAGCCAGGGCCCGAGCGTGTCCGGCCGACAGCGATCCGTCCATGATCAACTGCTGTACAACGTCGGGTAGTTGCAGGAGGCGCAGGCTGTTGGCTACCGCTGGGCGACTGCGGCCGACTCGCACGGCAACCTCGTGTTGGGTAAGGCCAAAATCGTCCATCAAACGATGGAAGGCGGCGGCCTCCTCCAATGGGTTGAGGTCGTCACGGTGGAGATTCTCCACGATGGCCTGCTCCAGTGAATCCCGGTCCTCGACCGAGCGCACTACGGCAGGGACAGTGGCCAGGCCGGCCCGCCGAGCAGCACGCCATCGCCGTTCACCGGCCACCAACTCGTAGCCGTCGGAGCTTTTCCGCAGGAGAAGGGGCTGAAGGACCCCCTGCTCACGAATGGAGGCAGTGAGCTCGGCCATCTTCTCATCGTCGAAGCTTTGACGGGGCTGGTACGGATTGGGAGAGATGTCGGCCACCGACACCTTCTCGAATCGCATCCCCTCCGTGACCTCCATTTCGACTGTCGTCGACGGATCACTCGCCAATCCTTCGGCTAGAGGGTGCAGGGTCCCGGGGACGCCTCCTTCCGGGATCAGCGCAGAGAGACCCCTTCCCAAACCGCTCTTCTTCATCCCAAGACCTCCTTAGCAAGTTGTCGGTACGCCACAGCACCCCGACATGTCGGATCGAACACGGTGATCGGCTGACCAAACGAAGGGGCCTCCGACAGGCGGATTGACCGGGGAATGACCTGCCGGCACACCTTTTCACCAAAATAGGCCCTGACCTCGTCGGATACCTGTTCGGACAGTTTGGTCCGGGCGTCGTACATGACAAGCGCAATGTGGGAGATTTCCAGGTCCGGGTTCAGGTTTGACCTAACCAGGTCCACATTGCCCACCAGCTGTCCCAGGCCCTCCAGGGCGTAGTACTCACACTGGATGGGAACTACCACCTCGCCGGCCACCACCAGCGCATTCACGGTCAGCAACCCCAGAGCCGGGGGGCAGTCGATGAGGATCAGGTCATAATTGTCGACCACCTCATCCAACGCCCGTTCCAGCCGATGTTCACGACTAAACGCCGTCACCAACTCGATCTCCGCTCCGGCCAACGGAAGGCTAGAGGGCACTAGGTCCAGGTTGGGCACGTCTGTGGGCCTGAGCACATCGACCAGAGCAACTCGTTGGAGTAATACCTCGTAGATCGAAGCCTCTAGGTCCCGGCTAGACACCCCGACGCCAGTGGTGGCATTAGCCTGGGGGTCTAGGTCCACCAGGAGGACCTTCCTTCCCTCCTCGGCCATTGCCGCTCCGAGATTGATCGTGGTGGTGGTCTTGCCCACCCCACCCTTCTGGTTGGCGACAGCAATGACACGGGAGCGCCCGTTCTCAAACGGCATTGGATGCATCATGCACCCGGAGCGACCCCAATGCAATCACCCTCCGGCAAGTGATCTGGAAAGGTTGACACACCTCTAACAGAGCGAATTCGGGGTCCTGGTAGCCGTATGTTCCACGTGGAACACGTTGCGCCATTATTTGTTAGGAACTATTCCCTTTCACAGATCGTGAAGTGTTCCACGTGGAACATTCCGTCCCGTCACCCTTGGATGAGCGGATCCGAAATCTGGCGGCTGAACCGTCGGGGGAACCGGTTCGGACAGTCGGCCACCAGCCGCATAGCTCGATAACCGGCCTGGCCAGTGTGCCAACCACCCCAGTCCTCCAGACCCATTGCCCGCAGGCCACCGTCCTCCCACCGTCCGGCCCGGCTCTGGGTTTCGTCCGGAGGCTCGCTGACCACCAGAAACCCGCCGGGCAAGAGGAGAGGGGCACCACACTCCGCCGTTGGCCCCGGGCCAGCGAAGCCCCGGGCCGTCACCAGATTCGCCTTGCCTCGGAGTAGTCCTCGGCCAACGTCGACCGCATCGGCCACCACGACCTCCACGCGATCCCCAAGGCCCAACCGCCGAACGGCCCATCGGAGAAAGGACCCCCGCCGTTCCCCCCGGTCAACCAGCACCCAACGACACATTGTCAAGGTGGCCAGGACCAGGCCCGGTATCCCACCACCGGTACCCAGATCGACGGCCAGAGCTCCGGCAGGTGGCCCCACCACGCCAGAACCATGCAAATCTGACCAGCCGGAAGGGCTCGAAACCCCGTCCAACGGCCCAAAACGAAGGAAACCCACGCTGTGCGCGGGCCCCTCTGCGGCCACCGCAGGGGTCAGGTACCCCTCCGAGACCGCCCTGTCGAGAATCTCCTCGACCGTGACTGTCACCCGGCGGACTCGACCATGATCACCACGCGACGATCAGCATCACTGCCTTCCGAAACCGTCATCAGGCCATCAATCTCGCCAATCGTGTCATGGACCACCTTTCGGTCCGCAGCGCCCATGGGCTCTAGGGCACGGGAACGACCGTCGGTCAGCACCTCTTCAGCTTGACCCCGGGCGAAGTCGGCCAAGAACGATCGGCGTCGCTCACGGTACCCACCAATGTCAACGATTAGGGAGCCCTCAGCCTGGCCATCAGAGCTCCGTTGGACCAGCGTCCGTGACAGCTCGGTAATAGCACGGACCGTCTCACCTCGCTGGCCGATGGCCAGGCCCAGGTTCAAGCCCTGAGCCTCCACCGTTAGGCGGTCCTCGTCGATTGTGCTCGCCACCCGGGCGTCCAGGCCCATCTTGTCGAGCAGCCCCTGAACGAAATCCTCGGTGATCCGGGCCTGCGTCTGCAGATCCAT
>ENA-UPTF01000105-UPTF01000105.1-marine-metagenome-genome-assembly--contig:-NODE-105-length-56558-cov-3.277704_pt1 | contig 56558 bp, 52 predicted proteins | sample MGYA00238166_ERZ767019 | MGnify/ENA primary metagenome ERZ767019 (study PRJEB28930, sample SAMN06266391) | marine metagenome | isolation source: Sea water from 250 m depth | place: Atlantic Ocean | study... | reverse complement strand
AATAGTTCTATCGGACGGCTGCTTTTTATTGGGTTCAACGGATCGTCCGCCGATGTGCTTTCGGCGACCGGCACGTTGCCGACGTAAACTACGCCCTGGCGACAATAACGTCCGGCGTCCGGATAGCTCGGTACGACGTCGATCGCGAACCCTGCGTCAAGCAGCGCTTTTACTTCGTGGGGCCAATTGCCTCGCAGTACCGAGTCAATCTTATGACACCGGGCTTGTGCAGGTGTTTCATGGAGTCTCCTGACGCGTTTTGCCGCCGTTGCGGCGTCAACGTGGCGTGTTTCAAGATCGACGACCATGCAATCGTTGCCCACTATGTCGGGTCCCGCGTTCACCGAGAATCCTTCGTCCGCAATTGCACCAGCGACCTCAAGAGCGCCCGTGCGATCATCTGCGGTGGTAAGAAAATTGAGCAGTGGCTTATGCTGTCGAGCGACAGAGCGACCCTACCCTTATCGGTTGGTTGGTGCCAGTCGTAAGGGCCGACGTGATTAGCCGTCCATCCCGGTGTTATAAAGTAGGTATGAAGCCTCTGCTTTCCATGGTTGGTTTGTTGTTGCTTACGGGTTGCGGTTTTCAGTTAAGAAGCTGGGATCTGGCGTCCGCTTATCGTATTGCCCACATTGAATCGGACGTCGACAGCAGCATTGAGCGCGATTTGCGTGGAGCGTTTGAATCCGCGGGGCTAGCCGTGGTTGAAGAAGGGGAGGCAGATTTATACCTCACCATTGAACGAGAGGATTTTGAACAGCGAAGCGGTATGTATACAGGCGACGGTCGAGTTGCCGGCTATCAGTTGCGGTTGAGGGTTGCTTACCAGGCGAATAATGCAAGTGGAAAAAGCTTGGTTTCCTCACGGACGTTGCTGGAAGAACGATCGTTTCCGCTCAACCGGGCCAATGTCCTTGGATCGGATGCCGAGAAAAGGCTCCTGATGCAGGAGATGCGCGATGACATCGTCGAAAGGATCGTTCGGACGCTGGCGCTTGTAGCGGACCAAGCGGTTAAACCTCTAGATGCTTCTTAATCCCGAACAGCTTAGACGCCATGCTGAAGAACCGTTGCAGCCACTATATTTTGTCGGCGGCGATGAACTTCTTCTTGTCGAAGACGCTTGCCAAGCGATTGTAAAGGCGGCCAGCGAACAGGGTTATACGGAGAAAGAGCGCTATGACATAGGTCCCGGGACGGACTGGACCGACGTGTTTTCCGGAGCTTCGAGTATGTCGTTGTTCTCATCCAAACGTGTGTTGGATGTCCGGCTACCGGCTAAAGGAGTGGATCGGGCAGGGTCCGACGCGCTTCGTGCCTACCTCGAAAATCCGGTCGAGGAGACGCTCGTGCTGGTCCGAGCGGGGCCGGTCGAGTGGCGGCAACGTTCGTCGGCTTGGTTCAAGACATTAGAGAAAAAGGCCGTTGTGGTGCTGACGTCGACTGTATCCATTCGAGAATTACCGCGTTGGGTGGGAGCAAGAGCGGAAAAGGCGGGTCTTAAATTGAGTCGCGATGCGATCGAGACACTGGTTGACCGAGCAGAGGGTAACCTAGTGGCGATCGAGCAAGAGCTGGAAAAGCTCCGTCTACTTGATCATTCGCAGGGTCAAGAGATAACGGTCGATGATCTGAGTCTCGGTAACGCCTCTCATTATGAATCTTTTGAACTTATCGATACAACCTTCGCGGGTGACGCAGCCCGTGCGCGCAAGATGCTTAGAACATTGCGTCAGGAAGGTGTCGCGATATACATGGTGGTTGGCGCGCTAGCTGCCCAACTGCGACGGGCACATCGAGTCAGCATGGGTCGTCGTGAACGTCTAGCGCGCAATCGCAAAGCCGCAATTGACGCCGTTGTACGCCGGCTCAGCAGCCAAGGCATCGAGACGGCTCTGGCGGAATGCGGACGTTTGGACCAGCAGGCTAAGGGCATGCTTCGAGGTGACGCGTGGGACTCCCTTGAAAGGCTAATCTTGACCATTTCCGGACGGCCAGGGTCGACCCTAGAGCAGGAAGCGCGTTATCTCGGCTGGTGAACTTTTTGCAGGTCGATCCAATACGGTAGATCACGGATGTTGGTATTCGCTTCCTTGCCAAAGGCAACTATCGTAGAAACCCGTGGTCTGTGTCGAAGTGGGAGAAGAAACAATGATCGCGACGACGAATCTTTACTTTCTCGGGTTGGACGCTCAATGACGATGTTGTCAGCGATGGAATGTGAAAAGACGAAGAGTCCGACGGCAAAACCCTCGACGTAGCCGCGCATGGATTCCAGCCAATAATTTGCACTGGGAAAGACAACCGAATCAAGGTTAAATAGTTCGCTTCGCTGGTTGCACGTCACGGCCCGAGTCAATGGACCGTGTACCTGTGGATGACTGAAGGTGTAGTTAATGAGTATTCCTGACAGCGGGCTTTCGCCTGACATGACGCCGGACGCGTCCGTAAATGTTCGAAAGGTGTTCGGAATCGACAATGACCTTTCGGTCCCCGCCTTCAGTGAACGTAGCGAATACGTTCCGGTGATTGACGAAGACTACGTTTTTGATCCAGATACTACGCTCGCGATTCTTGCTGGCTTTAACCATAACCGGCGGACGATGATCCAGGGATATCACGGCACCGGGAAATCAACTCATATTGAACAAGTTGCTGCGCGTCTGAATTGGCCGTGTATTCGAGTCAATCTGGACAGCCACATCAGTCGTATTGACTTGATTGGGAAAGACGCCATCGTGATTGAAGACGGCAAACAAATCACTGCTTTTCGCGAGGGTATTTTGCCGTGGGCATTGCAGCACGCGACAGCGCTGGTTTTTGATGAGTACGATGCGGGACGCCCCGACGTTATGTTTGTGATCCAACGGGTTCTTGAAGTTGAAGGAAAACTCACGCTGTTGGACCAGAACCGAGTCATCACCCCCCATCCCTGTTTTCGATTGTTTTCGACGACGAATACGGTAGGACTTGGCGATACCACAGGGCTTTATCACGGAACGCAGCAAATCAACCAGGGTCAGATGGATCGCTGGAACATTGTTACGACACTGAACTATCTGCCGCATGACATGGAAGTTGACATCGTTTATGGCAAAGCGAAGGGCTGGCAGGCTAACGCGGATGGCCGGCAAACCATTTCAAGTATGGTGAGCGTGGCTGACCTGACCAGGAAGGGGTTTATTAATGGAGACATTTCCATCGTTATGTCGCCGCGTACGGTGCTCAACTGGGCCGAGAACGCGGAGATATTTGGAGATATAGGCTTCGGCTTCCGCGTCACCTTCCTCAACAAATGCGATGAACTCGAGCGGCCCATTATTGCCGAGTATTACCAGCGATGCATGGGCGATGACTTGGGCGATGCCAGCAAGGGCATCACGCTGCCAAAATAGGCCCTGGCTGCATGAGTGAAGAAGATCACCCGCTTGAACCCTTCAAACGGGCGACCGTGGCGACAATGCGAGCGCTTGCTGAAAACGACGAGCTTGAAGTGACCTTCGGTAAAGGGGCGGTGACGGTCCGCGGTGATTCGGTCGAGGTACCACTGCCGACGGTCGGGTGTACCGAGCAAGAACTTAACGCGTTGCGTGGCATGGGTGACGAAGTAGCCCTGAAACTTCGCTATCACGACGCCGTCGCTCATCGGACCCGTACACCTAGAGCAGGGCCGGCGCAGGAATTGTTCGAGTGGGTCGAGGACGCGCGTATCGCGTCGATTGGCACTTTGCGGATGGAGGGCGTTGCTCGAAACTTAGACGCCAACCTGGATGCGCTGTGCAAACAGCAGGCGTTCGACTTGATCACCGCTGAGGGTGAAGCCCCGTTGGGTATTGCCGTCGGCTTACTCGTGCGGCAGCGATTGACCGGTCGACAGCTGCCCGCGTCGGCTGAAAATGTGGTTCGTTTCTGGCGTGATTACATCGAGGAGCGCGCTGGAGACGATATCGAGGCGTTACGCGACTGCCTGCACGATCAAGTCACGTTCGCCGATCGCTGTCGGAGCATTATGACCGACTTGGGCTTAGCTTCGGAGCTGGACGACCCGCCTGAACGTGAAGATAACGATCAAGATGCAGAAAGCATGGACGAGGATCAGGATCCAGACGCTGAGTACGCTCCCGAAGACGTCGTACTAGACGAGGATTCGATGGCGGAAGAAGACGCCGACGGCGATTCCTCTGTGGTCGAGATGGATGCCGACATGGACATGAGTGACCTTGGAGCCGAAGCAGACCCGGATGAATCCCCGAATTTTTCGCCGGACGAGTTGGGTCGATTACGGGTAGACGTCAACTACGCGTCGTTTACCCAGGAGTTCGATGAAGTTGTCAACGCGGAGGAACTGTGCGAAAGCGAAGAGCTGGCGCGGCTGCGAGCTCTACTTGACCAACAGCTGATTCCACTTCAACACACGACGTCGAAGCTCGCGAATCGTCTTCAACGGCGTTTGTTAGCAAAACAAAATCGAACGTGGGAGTTCGATTTAGAGGAAGGTCTTCTTGACGCAGGCAGGCTCGCACAGGTCGTCGTTGATCCGCTCAACCCGCTCGCGTTCAAGCAGGAACGCGAGATGAATTTTCGCGATACCGTCGTCACGATGTTGATTGATAGCTCAGGGTCAATGCGAGGTCGCTCGATCACCATCGCCGCCATGTGTGCGGATATTCTCGGTAGAACCCTTGAGCGATGTTCTGTGGGCGTAGAGATTTTGGGGTTTACGACACGCGCGTGGCGTGGTGGACAGTCTAGGGAAGAGTGGATCAATGCTGGGAAACCCTCTAATCCGGGACGATTAAATGATCTTCGGCACATTATCTACAAAGGGGCAGACGATTCTTGGCGTCGGTCTCGGCGTAATCTAGGCCTCATGATGCGCGAGGAATTGTTAAAGGAAAATATCGATGGAGAAGCCCTTATCTGGGCACACAACCGCCTTGTTATGCGAACTGAAGAACGGAAGGTTCTGATGGTGATTTCGGATGGTCTACCGGTCGACAACTCCACGTTATTGGTAAATCCGAGCAGCTATCTTGAACAGCATTTGAAGTATGCGATTGATGTAATCGAAAGCCAGTCAGAGGTCGAGCTTATAGCTATCGGGATTGGACACGATGTAACCCACCACTACCGGCGAGCGGTCACTATCACTGATGCGGAGCAACTTGGTGGTGCGATTACCGAGCAGCTGGCTTCTCTATTTGATGTGACTACGTAAACCGCTCGTGCGTTGGTTAGCGCTACTGTTAGTCGGATTCAACGCTGCTTTGCCGCAAGCGGATACGGTGCGCGTAGCTTTTGGTTCTTGCGCGGACGCTAACCAACCCGATCACCCGATTTGGAACGGGCTATACCAAGCTCAGCCCGACGCGTTGTTGATGATCGGCGACAATGTCTATGCCGATACGCCCGATTTTCGATCAAATCCGAGCCGGCAAGGCTTGCAAACCGAATACGGGAAATTGGAGGCGGCCCCATCGTTCCAGAGACTACGGAAATCGATACCAATCTATGCGACCTGGGATGATCACGATTACGGATTGAACGACGGTGGCAAAGAATTCGAGCTAAAGGATGTTTCGCAACAGGTTTTTTTTGACTTTTGGCGTGTTTCCGTAGATCGACCCGAGCGTCAGACGCCTGGAGTTTATTCGGAACGTTGGCTCGATAAAGCCGGGTTGCAGATCCAAATTCTGCTATTGGATACGCGTTACTTCCGGTCTGCACTCACTGTCGATGCCCAAGATGCCCGTTGTCCGATCCGTAATGTCGGGCATAGTCTGGCTGAGGACGCGACGATTCTGGGAAGTGCTCAGTGGCAGTGGTTGAAGGAAAGCTTGAAGAAACCGGCCGATGTACGCGTTATCGCATCCAGCATCCAAGTCATCTCCGACCAGCATTGTTGGGAGCGATGGGGCGCATTCCCAAAGGAGCGTGAGCGTCTTTTCGACACGATTGCCAGATCGGGTGCACGCAATGTGTTTATTGTGTCTGGCGATCGACATCTCGGCGAGATCTCGAAGCTTCCTTCGTCAGGCGATTTCGGGCTTGACTATCCTTTGTACGACGTGACGTCGAGTCCACTTAGCGCTCGCTCAGGTTTCGGCGAAGGCGAGGTGAACAGCTATCGTGTGGGTTACGACAACGTTCGCGTCAGCAATTTTGGCGTAATAGAGATAGACACGGTTGAGAAAAAGGCCCTACTAAGCCTTCGTGACCAGGCGGGCCAAACACTCGTGCGCGCGAGCGTACCTCTCTATTGATCACAATCTCCCGGGTTCAGGTTCAGCCAACCACCTCAAAACGCTTGATGTCGGGACGGCCAGCCATGAGCCCTGCAAACTTAGCGCCCGCGGCTTTGAAATGATCGCTCGAGCCATGCGCGGCAAGCGCATCTTCATCAGAATACAGTTCCATTACGGCGTAACCGTCGTCATCTTTGACCAGTGTGTAGAGTTGATTCCCCGGTTCATTGGCCCTTACCTGCTCGGCTAGCCCCAGCATTACTGTTTCGAACTCGGATTCTTTACCTTCAGCGACATTAAGTCGTGCTAACAACGCGATCATGTGATTTTCCTCCCAAACGATAGGGCAGAATACCTATCTCATGAATCGAAACAAACTGTTAACAATGCTCCAAACGTACGGCCGTCGATTTCCGACCGAGAATACAACCGAGAGTTTCCTATCATTTGTCGTTGGACAGCCGCGTTGTTTCGAAAGAAATTGTTGGTGCGATGGTCACGTGACTGCATCTTCCCTCGTATTGAATGAACCTTGCACGCACACCTTGCTGACGAGGCATGCGAAATTAAGAAAGTGGTTACAGTTAGGTGGTCACTGCGATGGCGATTCGGACCCATTGCGAGTTGCGCAACGTGAAGCGATGGAAGAGTCTGGCCTCGACGTAGACCCGGTCACGGCCGAAGTGTTGGATCTCGATATCCACCGAATTCCAGCCCGTCGTAATGAGCCGGCTCATTATCACTACGACGTACGGTTTGCGTTGCGGATTAAGGGGTCGGACGCCTATCGAATAAGTTGTGAGTCCCTCGATCTCCAATGGGTACCGTTAAATGAGGTGCCGAAGTACAACAGCGAAGAATCAATCCTGCGTATGATCCGTAAAGTTCATTCGCTATTGGGCTAAGGGAGATTTTAGTGTTGCCTAACCCTCGTGAATTCGACGATATGTTGTTTGACCCACAAACGGGGCACATTGTCAGAGAACCGACCGGGGAGGGATACGGATACTGGGTTGGTGGACACAAGGTCTATTTTGATCAGACGAGCGAACAATTTGTTATTTTTTATCGTGAGCGCACCCCGTTGGAGACCGGCCGCGGTGGCCGTTGCGCGGTGGCCGTATCCAGCGATGGTCTAACGTTCGAAGAAGTATGGACTGCTGATAAAGAGGCATTCGCCGCGTCGTCCATCGAAGTCGGGCATCCGATTCGTTCACTGGAGGGCGATTGGCGGTTATACATTAGTTATGAGGTTGCTGGTGCTGGTTATTGGCGCGTCGACCTACTTCGGGGTGATAGCCTTGCAAGCTTCGACGTGCAGAGTCGGCGCACGGTCTTTCAACCAGGGGATTTTGGGTTACGGTCGCTCAAAGATCCGGTGGTATATCTGCGGGATGGTCGTTGGTGGGTATATATCGCGGGGCCCGCACGAGAACGCCTCCCTCGTAAAGACAGGCAAGTGTCGGCAAGTCCTCTTGACGCCACCCTGCTGGGTCGGTCGGACGATGGATTGTATTTTCCTGAGTTAGAGTGGGTGTTTGAAGCGCCGGGTACCGATACCTGGCATGGACGACGCGCCAGGATCAACTCGGTCATCTCTAGGGATAACGGTTGGATTGCGTTCTACGATGGCGGCCGAACGTTTTATGACACCTATGAAGAGTGGTGTGGTTTGGCCTGGAGCGACGACGGAGTCCGGTTTGAGCGCCTCGAACAGCACCAACCGTGGGTGCGTTCGCCCTACGGTTGCGTTCGTTATGTATTCGCCCTTGAGCGGCCGAGTGAGATCTACTTTTACTACGAATATACGCGTGCCGATGGGTCTCATGACTTGCGTGTCTCAGTAGTTAATCGATGAGTTTGTTGGATTGGATCGGCTTCGTTAATTATGGGTAGAGATGACAAGCGATCAACCGTTCGTCGGCTTCAGCGTTGACAACCTGTAACGCAGGGTTTACCTGATGACAAACGTCCATCGCATGAGGACAACGATTGGCGAATCGACATCCCGCTGGGATATCCACCTGCGAGGGAATTTCGCCAATGCTGGACACGCGCTCCCGCGAACGTTCCTGCTCGGGGTCTGGCTCGGGGTTGGAACCGATAAGCAGCCGTGTATAGGGATGTTTCGGGTCAAAAAAGACACGGTCCGAACGCCCGACTTCCACTAGCGAACCCAGGTACATCACCGCCATGCGATCGGATACGTAGCGCACCATCGAGAGATCGTGCGCGATGAAGAGCAGCGTCAGGCTAAGAGAACGTTTCAACTCCGCCAGTAAATCCACGACCTGTGCTTGTACGGACACATCGAGCGCGGAGATTGGTTCATCACAAACGACGAATTCAGGCTCGAGGATCAACGCCCGTGCGATCCCGATCCGCTGGCGTTGGCCTCCGGAGAATTCGTGGGGATATCGACCCCAATGGTCGATACTTAGCCCGACTTTAACCAACCATTCTTCTACTCGGGTGGCGATGTCCGCCTTATTGAAATCGCTATGTAACCGCAAAGCTTCACCGATAATTTCGCCTGCGGTCATCCTGGGATTCAGAGACGAATAGGGATCTTGGAAAATCATCTGCATCGATCGCGCGTAGCGGCGAAAATCTCCCGTTCGGTACACTGTTGGTAGTGCGGAACCTTTAAAGAAGATCTCGCCGGATGTCTTCCGATCGAGTCCCAGGAGCGTTCTGCCGAGCGTTGACTTTCCGGAGCCGCTTTCGCCGACGAGACCGACTATTTCCCCAATTCCGATGGAAAGCGATACATCGTCGACGGCCCGAATTTTCTGGTGTCCACGCTGGAAGTGTTTGGTCAAGTTGCGAATGTCGATAAGAGGTTGACTCACGCTCGATGAATCTCAGCAGCTGGTTGTGGACAGTCTTCATGGTGTAACCAGCAACGCGATTGATGTTCGTGACCGACGCCAAAATCCAGGGGGGGCGTCGATTCGCAAACGTCCATGGCGTAGGGACATCGGGGGGCGTAACCGCATCCGGGTGGCGCGTCGAATAAGTCAGGGGGTACGCCTGCGATGGGGGCCAGCCTTTGTTCTGAACCCGGGCGGTTGGTTGGCATTGCCGATTTAAGTCCTACGGTATAGGGATGGGCCGAACGATAAAAAATATCGTCGGCCGAGCCGTGTTCTACGATCTCGCCCGCATACATCACGGCGACATCGTTTGCGATTTTCGCCACAACGCCAAGGTCATGAGTAATCAAAACGATGGCCATGTTGTTCTTGCCTTGAAGATCGACCAGGAGGTCAAGAATTTGAGACTGAATGGTGACGTCGAGCGCGGTGGTTGGTTCGTCGGCAATGAGTACGGATGGTTCGCACGCGATTGCCATGGCGATCATGGCTCGTTGAAGCATTCCGCCCGAAAATTCAAACGGATATTCTTTGGCGCGGCTGGCGGCGTCGGGAATGAGCGTCATCTCCAGTAATTCCTGGGCACGTCGCATGGCGTCGCGATATGAATAACCTCGATGGACGATCAGCGGTTCGGCTATCTGTGCCCCGATCGTCATTGTTGGGTTTAGCGACGACATGGGATCCTGGAAAATCATGGCAATGTCGACCCCACGAATTTCTCGACCGTCGGCGGTCTGTCCTCCAAGGATGTTTTGCCCGCGAAGTTTGGCGGTTCCTCTTGTAATACGACCGGGTGGCGTTTGGATCAATCCCATGATGCTTTGGACTGAGACCGTCTTGCCGCAGCCGGATTCACCCACTATTGCGAGTGTCTCGCCCTCATTAACGTTAAAGCTTGCTCCACGGACGGCTTGAACCCAACCGCCGTGTACTTCGAATTCGACGTGCAGATCGCTGACCTCAAGGAGCGCCATAGGCTATTCCGCTGAACGCATGCGCGCGTCCAGCGCATCGCGTAAACCGTCACCGAGCAGGTTGAATACCAAAACGGTGAGGCTAATGAATACCGCTGGAAAGACAAGCTCGTGCGGCGCCGTTAGCATGGTCTTGATACCCTCGTTGCACATGCTTCCCCACGATGGATTAGGCGGTGCGACCCCCATTCCGATGAAGGACAAGAACGCCTCGGTGAAAAGTGCGCCGGGTACAGCGAACGTCAGTGTGACGAGGATTACCCCCATCGTGTTGGGGATCATGTGCCTCACGATCAAATACATAGATCCGGCGCCTAGTAAACGTGACGCGCCGACGTATGCCTCCTCTCTTATTTGAAGGATCTGGCCACGGACAAGACGAGCTGTTGCGGGCCAGCTAAGCAAGATCATCGCGAGCAACATCGCGAATACACCACTTTCGCCCGGCCCGGTATTGAAAACCATTTTGAATAGAATCATGAAAAGGAGGAACGGCAACGCAACCACGAAGTCCGCAAACCTCATCAGTAATTGATCCCAGCGCCCGCCAGCAAAGCCAGCGATGCTGCCATACAAAATACCGACCATTACGTATAAAAACGGCGCAACGATTCCGATGAAGAGTGATACGCGAGCACCATGCATGAGTCGCGCGAGCATGTCGCGCCCGAGGTAATCGGTTCCAAGCGGATGGAAATCAAGGTAAACGACGTCGCCGATCAATGCCGATCCGTTTCGTTCGGAAAGACCTCGTTCAATCGCCTCGCTTGTTGTGATTACGCGCGTTACCGGGACGTCGAGCGTTGCGAAACCCTCGAGCTCGCGGCCCTCGGTACTCAGTGCGACCACGGTGTAATGATACGTGCGTGGTTTTAGATCGAGACGATCCTCAAAACCGGTTAACGCGGCGTTAACGATGTCCGTTAGAGGTAATCCTAGGGCGTCGGGTGAGTTCGGTTCAGCAATACCCCGATAAACGCGGTAACCGCTCGCGCCGACAACGGGATGCCAAGCGAGGCGAACGGCTTGCGTGGTTGGTTCTCCAATAACGGCGAGTCGGCTAGGGGACAATGCTTCCAGCGTAATGTTGGGCGGTACCCAGCGAGTGTAGGGCTCAACGACGCGCGCGCGACGATCCGCACCGGGGGGCGTTGAGATTTGATCGAGATCCTGCGCTGTGGGATCGATGGTCCACACCCAGGGTCCTAACACCGTGAAAAGACCGAGTGCCATGACGATGTAGAGCGAGACGAGCGACCTCGGATTGGCTTTGAATCTGCGCCACGCGTCCTGCCAATAGGAAAGTGACGGTCGCGTTCTCGTGACTTGACGAGCGAGCGGCTCTATCCGGTCAAACGAATAGGTTGCTTCCATCAATCGAGCCTTACCCGCGGATCTACCCACCCGTATAACAAGTCGACGACGATTACCATGAAGACTAGAAATGCGCCATAAAAGACAGTCGTGCCCATGATGACGGTGTAATCGCTCTGTTGGACGGCTTGAACGAAATATCGCCCGAGCCCGGGAATTGCGAATACAAGTTCGACCACAAATCCACCCGTCGTTATCGCGGCGATCGAGGGCCCGAGCACCGTGATTACCGGGAGAATCGCGTTACGCAATTGATGTTTGAGGAAGATTCGTGTCGGCGGGAGACCCTTTGAAATAGCGGTTCGAAGATAATCGGCGTTGTCGATTTCTAGCATCGATGAGCGCATGAGTCGGGTCAAAAACGCCATTGTCCCGAGGCCCAAGATGAGCGAGGGCATGATCATGTGGGAGACTGTTCCCCAACCGGCGACTGGTAGGATGGAGGTATCAAGAAAAGCGTTGACGTTGACCAACGTGATTTGACCGAGCGCGGCGAAAACGAAACTCGGCACCGAGATACCCATGATGACCAAAAACATAATGACGATGTCGGGCAGACGATTTCGATTAATTGCCGTTAATGCGCCAAAAAGGATGCCACCAAGGCCAGCAAAGACGATAGACAGTACGCCGAGGATGGCCGAAACCGGAAAATGTTCTCGAATGATGTCGTTAACGCTCCGGTTTTGTTGCGCGTACGAAATCCCAAAGTCACCACGGATCATATTCGAAAGATAGATTCCGTATTGCTCAAGGAGAGGACGGTCCAAGCCGTATTTAGCTTGGAGATTTTTTCGGATTTCCGGAGAAACTGCTTTTTCGTCTAAAAGTGGGTCACCGGGGACATTGTGCATCGCAAAAAAAGTCGCGGTGGCGATTAACCACACGGTGATGGCGCCCTGGATTAGTCGTTTGATTGCATAGCGAATGTAGGCATGCTTATTAGGACGCGAGTTAGCCATCGATGTAGGCGCCACTGTAGTCGGAGTCCATCCCCACGGCTCTTTTCACGACGCCTTTAAGGCGTGGATCACGAACGTAGACACTACCCGACTCATAGGTCGGGAGGATCACAGCCTCAGCGTGGATGATTCTTTGGATTTCAGAAAACGCATTCATCCGCGCTGTCGGTTCAAGAGAGTTCTGGGCTATTCGGACCCAGCGATCGAGTTCGAGGTTTTTATATTCGCCACGATTATTCTTGTTCCATGATGCGAACAGGTCGCCAAACGTCAGTGGATCGGCATAGTCCGGGCACCATCCAGCCAACACCATATCGAAATCGCCCGAAGACATCTTGGCCAGACGCTGCTTGAAGATTTGACGGTCGATTTTAATGTCCAAGCCGAGCTTTTCTTTGAATTCCTGTTGCAGGTATTCGGATATTTTGTTCGTGGTTGCGCGGTCACCCGTCAAGAATGTTAAAGGGCTCCATTCGTTGAGCTCGAGCTCTTTTTTTGCTTGGGCAAGGTAGAGCCTTGCTCGGTCGATATCGACTTGAGTTGTTGGCGCAGGAAATTCCTGTCGGAATTGGTTTTCCACCCCTTTCAGCCACACCGGAAAAAACGAAACGCCGGGTAGGTTGCCGGGCATGGCGATGACTTTGTAGACCAACTCGTTGGTGTCCATGGTTAACTGCATGGCCTTGCGCAAATGCCGATTGCGAGTCAGTCGTTCGGAACGGTGATTGAATGAGATGTAGCCAACGCAGCCTTCGTTGAAACGTTCGAGCTTCCACCGCCGTTGAAGAGCGTCGTCTAAGTTTTCTGAGTTCAAGCCGGCAATTGCAATTTTGCCGTCCTTAAATAAGTTCAATGTCGCGTTAACGTCACTGGTGATGTACGCGTAATCGATGACGTTTAAGCGAATACGGTTCTGAGCCCAGTAATGCGGATTGCGTACCATCCGCAATTGCGAACCGTGAATCCATTTTTCGATCAAGAAAGGTCCGTTGTAGAGAAGATCGGAGGCATCGGCACCGTAGCGTCCTTGGCGGTCTGCATAGAACGATTGTTTGATTGGGAAATAAGTGGGGAACACGAGCAAGCTATCAAAGTAGGCCACGGGCCTTTCCAGATGCACCAGCAGCGTGTTGTCGTTGAGTGCTGTTGCTCCGAGGGTAGCGGTATCGAGCTGGCCGTTATTGATCGCTTCCGCATTCTTTATTGGGTAGAGGATGAAGGCGTATTCCGAGGCTGTCTGTGGATCTAACGCGGTTTTCCATGCGAACACGAAGTCGTGGGCCGTCACTTGCGTGCCGTCGCTCCAGAGGGCGTCATTGCGTAACCAAAAAGTGGCCGTAGTCGTGCCGATTTCCCACCGTTCAGCGACACCCGGGACGATCCGATTGAACTCGTCGTAGCGCAACAAGCCTTCCATAACGTGGCCGAGAATCTCGCCGCTGACGGTGTCCGTTGCCCGAGAGCTATCGAGTTGTGGTGGTTCCTCGCTTAACGCGAGACTCACGCTGCCGGCAACCTCGTCCAATGCGGTCGAAGAAACGTCTCCCGAAAGTGAGGCGAGGAACCACATTAGCGAGCCGAATCCTAGGAGGCTCGCTAACCCGAGATACATAATCTGCCGCCCTGCGGTTCGCCGAAAATTCCCTTGGTTAGCGGGCACTTCTCGTTTCATCCGACGTCAATAAGCAAACAAATTATTGAATCGTTCGTAGAAGATTTCCGACGATACGCTCCAGATGTGTCAGAGAGTTGCATTCGTCGGCTTGGTGTACGTAGGCCGAGTATTTCCGCATCTCCGCATCTCCCACATTCCACGTGTTACGCGACTCCGGGTTTAACCAAATCACCCGTTTCGAGCGGTCGTACATTTCCTTCAATATTTCCGTGCGTGGATCCCCGTAATTGTTACGGGCGTCGCCAAGGATGATGATGGTGGTTCGGTTGTCGACGTCATCTAGGCACTTATTTCGGAAGTCTTCGAACGCTTGACCGTAGTCGGTTGATCCGCCGCTATAGTCTCGCAAGGTCTTGGCGATTGCGTCTTCTAACTTGTTGCGCTCGAACAAATCCGTGACTTCCGCTAAATCCGACGAAAACGCAAACGACCGCACCTTGGGCATTACTTCTTCGAGGCTGTAGAGAAACATCAACATAAATCGCGCGTAATTCGCGACGGAGCCGCTCACGTCGCAGATCGCGAACACTTTGGGCCGATCGATCTTCACCGATTTCCAGTGCAAATCAAAAATACTGCCGTCGTAGCTCATGTTATGCCGGAGCGTTCGAGACACGTGTAGTTGCCCTCGCTTAAATACCTTCCTTCGGCGTGAGTGCAAGGCCACCAACCGCTTGGCCATTCGAAATACAACCTCTTGCACTAGCCGGAAATTACGATGCTCAACGTTTGAGAGTTTGACTTTGCGAAGCAACTCTTCACGGAGTTTCTTTCCGGTAGCATCGGCGTGTAGCAGGAATTGCTTCTCGACATAATCGCGAACCTGTTCTCGCAACCATTCTCGACGTTTTTTTAGTTCCTGCCCAAGGCGCTTATCTGGAATGCTGGGGCTTTGCCGTACAACCGAGATTTCGTGTTGGAGATCGGCGAGGCCCATTGCCTCCATGATTTTTCGGGTATAGAGACCCTTTTGGGTAAAGACCTGAATTTCTTCGAGGTTGACTTCCTTTGCAGCCGATGCCATTCCAACCGTTAACTCGACGCGGCTGTCCTGCATCAACAGTTTGCCCAGCGCGGATTGCGCTTTCGCCATCTCGCCCGGACCTAGATCTTCATCTTCTTCAGCTTCATCAAAAGCGCTGAATTTGGCCTTTTTTTGCCCGCCTTTGCCGCCACCGGATCGCTCGCCTTCACCACCGCCTTGACCCTCCCCCGAACCTCCCTCGCCCTCTGTCGCTTCCCCGTCTAGTTCGACAAAAGCGTCTTCCCCGTTCACGTCTTCGAACGCGAAAAATTGCTCGAACGTTTCGTCGAAGGTGTGTTTCTCGTCGGGGGTTTTTGGTAGGACGAGCGCTAACGTTTCTTTGAGGAACTCCCTGTTTCGGTAGCCGCAAAGCTCGACGGCACTCATTGCATCGAGGGTCTCTGCGGGCGAAATGCGGACATCGGCATTTCGCAGCGCAGCAATGAAGCTCGTCAAGGTCCGATCCATACTGAAGGGTGCGACCGGGCTAGTTTTTGATCGCTTTGCTTGTCAGAGTCGTGATCTCCGCGTCGACGTTGTCGATGTCTTCCTGGAATTTCAGGATGACGTTGAGCGTATCACGAACAAGATCTGCGTCCAGAGATTCGGTGTGCAGCAGCAGCAATGTGCGAGCCCAATCGATTGTTTCGCTAATCGCCGGCACTTTCTTCAAATCAAGATCACGAAGTTCTTGGATAAACGTGACCAACTGACGACGCAATTCAGGCGGGATTTCAGGAACTCGCGCGTGAATGATGCGTTGTTCCAGTTCCGTATCGGGGAACGGTATATAAAGATGGAGGCAGCGACGCTTAAGCGCATCAGAAATTTCGCGCGTGTTGTTGCTGGTTAGGAAAACCATCGGCGGTTCGGCGACCGCCTTTACTGTCCCGATTTCGGGTATAGATACCTGAAAGTCGGACAGAATCTCGAGTAGTAATGATTCAAATTCATGGTCGGATTTATCAACTTCGTCAATCAGTAAGACGCAGCCGTCCTCCTCTTTCAGCGCTTTGAGTAGCGGCCTGGGTTCCATAAATTCTTCTGAGAAGAAGATGTCACCGAATTCGTGGAGTCGGTTGACGGATTCGCTAAACCCTTTCGCGCCCTGGAGTACTTCGTCCAAGGTTTCTTTGAGGACTTGTGTGTAAAGCAGCTGTTTGCCGTATTTCCATTCGTAGATGGCTTTGGCTTCGTCAAGCCCCTCGTAGCACTGAAGTCGGATAAGGGGAAGGTCGAACATCTCTGCGGTGGTTTTGGCCAGCTCCGTTTTGCCCACGCCGGGAGGTCCTTCGATCAGCACGGGCTTACGCAACTGATACGCGAGATACACAGCGGTCGCGATTTGACTGCTGCAAATATATCGATGTGTCTCAAAGCCGGCCTGAAGACTATCCACAGACCCGGCCAGTTTGTCGATATCGGTCACGATTCCTCCCGCTACTACCACTACAGCGCGGAGTCAGAGTTTCTCCGCGCAGAGCGCGGCATTATCCAGGTCCACCGTAACGAAGTATACCGTCAGGTTATAAACCGCATGAGATTCAAAGATTTAGCGTACTTTAGGGATAGATGATACGGGGCCCTCTGCGGCGTAACGCACTCGGTATTGATCGGGACTGGGTTAGAATCGCGCGAACAAACTGCGTCCCGGTTAGCTTGCAATTGGGGCCAATTACAAGCCTTACGAACACAATGGTTAGGGATTGAATCACAGTGGATGAATCGACTTCGAAGCCGTTGAACGGTGTTCTGGTGGTGGCATTGGAGCAGGCGGTTGCGGCGCCTTTAGCGACTTGTCGACTTGCCGATGCTGGGGCGCGGGTGATCAAACTCGAACGAGACGAGGGCGATTTTGCGAGGGCATATGATTCCGTCGCAAACGGTCAAAGCGCATATTTCGCGTGGGCTAATCGAGGCAAAGAGTCCCTTGTTGTGGACATCAAGAAATCGCCGGACGTGTCTTTGATTCAGCGGATCATCTCGCAAGCGGACGTGTTCATACAGAACTTAGGAGTTGGAGCTGCAGCTCGCGTCGGACTGGGATCAGCACGGTTGCGCGCTCAGCATCCGCGACTGATCACTTGCGATATATCGGGATACGGCGAAGACGGACCTTACGCTGCGATGAAAGCGTACGATTTGTTGATCCAAGCAGAAACCGGACTGGTTTCTGTTTCGGGACCTCCAGGCGAATATGGCCGCGTGGGCGTTTCGGTTTGTGACGTTGCGACCGGTGTCTCGGCTGCGCTTGCGATTAACGAAGCCATTATTGGACGAGGGCCCACGGGCCAAGGTGTCGCGATCCGTCTATCTCTGTTCGATGTGATGGCAGAGTGGATGAGCGTGCCGTTGTTACAGTACGAGTACAGTGGCGCGGGCCCGGATCGCGTGGGGCTAGCCCATCCTTCGATTACACCTTACGGTGGATTTTTGACCAAAGATGGAGCCACGTTGGTCATATCTGTTCAGAATGAACGAGAGTGGCATGATCTGGTGACCAAAGTACTCGATAAGCCAGAACTTGCTTCTGACGCTCGATACGTTAACAACTCAGCTCGTATGCGACACCGCGGACAAGTGGATGCCATTGTTCAAAATGTTTTCGCCGCACGAAGTCGCAAGAATTTAGAACGACAGTTGAGCGAAGCGCGCATTGCGTACGGCGCCGTAAATGGATTGGATGGTCTATCAAAACACCCTCAATTGCGGCGAATTCGCGTGGGCAGTGAAACGGGTGAAATCGACATGCCTGCCCACCCCGACGCGAATCGAACGATCGACCCAGATGCTCGAATTCCCACACTGGGTCAACACAGCGACGCAATCCGTGCTGAATTTTCTGGGAAGTAAATTGATTGCTCGTTCGCTCACGGAGTTCTTTCGTCGAAGGCATGGAAATATGCGGTTGACCAGCGGTTTAGGAGTGTTAGAAGCTCCCTCACGAACACGTTATTCATGAGGTAAGCCATGCCATCTCGACGCGAATTAATCGAGCTAACCGAAACAGAGGTCGCAGACTATTTGACGAGTCAAAAGACTCTGATCATCGTTTCTAATGGTCGAGACGGCTACCCGCACCCGATGCCGATGTGGTTTTACCGAGACGACGACGGGTGCCTTTATTGCACGACTTTTGGGAAGAGTCAGAAAGTTTACAACTGGCGCCGAGATCCCAAGGCGACGTTGTTAGTTGAGAGCGGCGAGGAATATGCGGAATTGAAAGGCATCGTGATCTATGCGACGACCGAAATCATTGATGATTCCGACGTTATCCAAGACACGTTAGTGAACATTAACGCCGCCGGACGGGCTCTGTCGGAGGAACAAAGGACGACACTAAGAGAAGCAATAAGTAATACCGCTCAAAAGCGCGTTGTACTCAAGTTCACCCCGGTTCGTTACGTGACATGGGACCACGGCAAGCTTGAAGGGCGTTACTAACCCGAGCGTCCTGCGGTGCTCTGGTTAGACTTGGAACGGATCAATACTTGTAAGAATCTGGTTTAAACGGGCCTTCCGTACTTACGCTGATGTAGTCCGCTTGATGCTGGGTTAGCTGCGTGACGACGCCACCGAAGCCCTCAACCATGAGTTGGGCAACTTCCTCGTCAAGTTTTTTCGGCAGCACATCGACGGTGACCGGGGCTCGCTGAGCGGAGGGCTGATTGGCCCACCCCTGCTCGAACAAATGCATTTGTGCAAGGACCTGATTGGCGAACGAACCATCCATGACCCGCGAAGGATGTCCCATCGCGTTACCTAGGTTTACCAAGCGTCCTTCGGAAAGAAGAATGATGTAATCGCTGGGATCTTCACTCCGAAAAACTTGATCCACCTGGTCTTTGACGTTTTCCCAACGCCAAGAATCACGCATATATGCGGTATCGATTTCGTTATCGAAATGGCCGATATTGCACACAATCGCTCCCGGTTTGATTGTTTCAAGCATCGCCGCATCACACACGTTGGTATTGCCTGTGCACGTGACAAGTACGTCGGTTTCACCGAGCAACCTTGTGTCGATGTCTGCGGTCTTGCCTGTGTTGTTACCATCCAGGTAGGGGGAGACCACTTCGTAACCGTCCATGCATGCTTGCATGGCGCAAATCGGATCGATCTCGACGATCCTCACGATCATTCCCTCTTGCCTCAGACTTGCAGATGAACCTTTGCCGACGTCTCCATAGCCGATGACGAGTGCCCGCTTGCCAGCCATCAGCATATCGGTTCCACGTTTTATTGCGTCGTTGAGACTGTGACGACACCCGTATCGGTTGTCGTTTTTTGATTTGGTCACGGAGTCGTTTACGTTAATTGCGGGAACTTTTAATTCAGCGTTTTCTAGCATCTCGATGAGCCGATGCACACCAGTGGTGGTTTCTTCGCTAATCCCATGAATGTGCTCGAGCATGGCGGGGTATTTTTCGTGAATCATCTTGGTTAAATCGCCGCCGTCATCGAGCAGGATGTTTGCGTCCCATGGCTCGCCGTTCGCCAGGATGGTTTGTTCGACGCACCAATCGTATTCATCTTCGGTTTCACCTTTCCATGCATACACGGGCACGCCGTCCTGGGCCATTGCCGCGGCCGCATGGTCTTGCGTCGAAAAGATGTTACACGACGACCAACGCACTTCCGCTCCGAGCTCGCGGAGTGTGCGAATCAGCACGGCCGTCTGAACCGTCATGTGAATGCAGCCAATGATCTTGGCACCGTCTAGTGGCTTTTGCGAAGCGTATCGACGCCGAAGAGCCATCAGCGCAGGCATTTCATTCTCTGCTAGGGCTATTTCTTTGTTCCCGAACTCCGCTAATTGGATGTCGGCTACTTTGTAGTCTGGCATGCGATTTCCTGCTTTTTTTGCCTAAGCTCGTCGTCGCTTTGGATGCTGCGGTCGAACGGTTCGCGACGAGGCCGGGCATCGTAGCATGGCGAGGGGTATCCCGATATCCGCCTAAGGCATGTCTCGGTCGATTGCTCAGTTGGTTACCGGAGGACGCGGGCAACCTGCGTTGGCGGGTCCTAAAGTCCCATGCGGTTCCCGAGTTTGAGTTCGACTTTTTTGGACAAAACGACGTTGGATGCGTATTGTCCCGCGTTTTCCACCGCGCTGGGTATGGTTCAACTTGAGGTGAGTTTGTGAGACTGGCGTATCTGTTGTTGCCAATGCTGTTCGTCGGTTGTGGGGTATCCACTGAACAGGCAGAAACCGACATGGGCAAAGAAACCTATCTTCGGTACTGTTTCTCTTGTCACCAAGGAGGGGTAGCCGGTGCGCCTTCCCTCGGCGATGTGGAGGCTTGGGCGCCTCGACTCGATAAAGGCAGGGACGTATTGCTGCAAAGCGTGATTGACGGGATTCCCCCCGCGATGCCTATCAGAGGATTATGTAACTCCTGTTCGGATGAGGAACTGGCAGCTTCTGTGGATTACATGCTCAACGCAGTTCGGGACGAAGCTCGTGAGGCAGGCGGGCTCTAGCTCGGACGTCCAGCTGGTTGAAAACTCAAGCGGCCAGTTCCTGCGCGATCTGAACTACGGCTTTTGCTATTCGGGTCGTTCGATCCAAATCGATGCTATGGGGCCACCTGTCATCGGGGTGATGGAACCAGCGATTCGACCCTAATAGGGATAGGTATTGCCCACCCTGGTCGTAAATGTTGCAAGCCTCGCCGCCCGGGCGCGTACCGATGGGCGTAGATGAGCCGGGATGGATGTCGACCGCCGCGAAGTGATTGGTGCCCAACGTTTCAAGGTATTCGTTGGAAAATTGAAATCGGCTAATCGAGTCGATCGCGCCAAGATTTGCTCCCAGGTGAATCCAGGCATGTGCCGAAGCGCCCAATCCCTCATTTTCCCGCAGATAATGCTCGAGACCCGTGTGACCTAGTTCGTGGCCGGTATTTGCAGTGAACAGAACATCCCGCCTTGGAGGATTGTTCTCAAAGTGTCGAATGCAGGCGAGCCAAGCGACGATGCCGCCAGAACGCTCTGCCGTACAGGTCCACCAAGCGCTTTTCGGCGTCATAATTACTAGCGGAGGAAGGTTCGGATCGGCTCCGCGAATGGTCGTTTGAACGTTAGACGCTTCACTCGATTTGCGTTCGATTTCGAACGCGATACGACCAGTACGTCCGTTTGTGGCGGCTTTGAATAGATGATCTTTATGACCCCCGTCAACCTGCAGAACGGGAGGCCCGTAAGGTTGCGAAAAGTGATCGGCGTTCAAAAGGGATAATCCCGGGGTTCCGCCTTCGGAAATCGCGACGATGCCCTGGTGTACGTTTGTCGCTCGCGCGTCGAGCAATGCTTTTGTTCCAGGGTGTTGGGCATTCGGGCTGAAGGCGGTCAAGCCTATGCCTTGGCCTATGCCCAGCGGATTAAGAGGGGCTTCAATCAGAGGCGAAATAAGACAATCAAATAAGGGGACGCCATCGATGTCGAGTCCGTCGATCGTCAGGAAGCATTTCTGCGGGATGAGCCGATCAAAAGAAAAAGTGTCGATGCGCGGCGTGGCTCCTGTCGCGGCGATCATATCGGCGAGCCAAGCGGAGGTCGCCGCATCTCCCGAACTGCCGGTTCGGTGGTCCAGTATAGTATCCCACGCGGTTACGTCAGCTTGAATCGTTTCTTGCATCGATCAGCCAAATTCTTTCAACGACCCTAAGATTACCTGAGCGGGAGTGAAGAGACCCGCCGGCGATTGTTTGGTATTTCCGACTCCGGAGTAATCGACAGGCATAATGTTTGTATCCCATCGGAAATCGAGTTCGCAGGTTCGTTAACTGTTGAAAATCAAGCAGCAAAGGGGGCGGCAAGTTACGTGAACGCGAGTGGTATAGAGGGTTCAGGCGAACGAAAGTGGATCGCGTGGGCCAACAAGATACTAGCCGCAGGTCTCCACCCCGATGTTTATGGCGCACTGTTCGCGAGAGAAGACCTCTTGGACGCCGCTCGCACGGCGACAGGGTTTCGAGATTTCGGCCCGATGGATTTTATTGAACCCCTTGATCTCTTGTTGGACGGGTATGAACAAACGTCCGCGCTGAATCCGATCGGCAGGCTCGCGGGCAGATGGTATCTGATGCGTCTTTTGTGCAATCGGTTGCGTTTCGAAGAAATATGGCAAACCGATCGGCATGTTGATTCACGCGCTGTTCAGCGGCCGATTTTCATTCTCGGTTTGCCAAGGACGGGTTCTACTTTGTTACACGAAGTATTATCGCTACATCCGGCCTTGCGTGCCCCTAGCTACTGGGAATCGGCGTTTACGCCCGGTCGCGACCCCATGGACTTGTGTCGAACCTTAGCAGCGGCGGGACAGATTAGCTTGGTCAATCGTTTGGCACCCGATCTGAGGGGGATCCATCGTCTCGGCGCGCGACTGCCTCACGAATGTGTGACCATTCAAGCGCACACCATGCGCAGCATTCAATTTCATGCGGCGCATCGCCTTTGCGCATACAACGAATGGCTACAGACGTGCGATTGGGAACCGGCTTATCGTTGGCACCGCCGTTACTTGAAGGTTCTCCAAGGTGGTGGGAGCGAAGCGCGTTGGTTACTGAAAGCACCCGGGCATATGCTCGGACTGAAGGCATTGGATCGTGCATATCCCGACGCAACATTTGTTCAACTGCATCGGGACCCCGCCGAAGTGATTCCGTCCATGGCAAGTCTCTCGGCTGCACTCAGGGAGGCGTTCACGGATTCTGTCGATGAATCGGAAATAGGTCGTGATACGACAGACCAATGGAGTCGCGGTCTTGCCAATACCCTTCGCCTACGTAAACAGCACACTGAGCTAGACTCCCGCTTTATCGACATTCATTACAGCGAACTGGCGAGCCGACCGATGGAGGTTGTTGGTCGGATTCTAGACTTCACGGGCTTGTCGGCGATGACGACTTTCAAGCGGATGGTGGAGGATTACCTGACTCGAAACAAAAAAGGGCGCTACGGGCATCATGAATACAGCCTGAGTCGCTTTGCGCTTGAACGCAGCGACTTAGATGCTAACTTTGCCGATTATCGAGCCCAGCACCTTCGAACATAAAAGTTTACGTCGTGATTCGGGTTCAGCAAAAATCCTCAAATAAAGATTGGCCCACGCTCTCATCCAAGCTTGTCTCACATAACATCGCGTCGTGATCTATCCCTAGCCGAACCGATTGATGGCCTCGCATCGCATCTATTTCTTCGGGGGTAAATTCGAACCGCAAAAAGTGTACGGCCGCCGTTTTGCTGGCGTTCGTGCGATCGAGGTCCTCGTTGGCGATCGCGAAATGGGGAGGGAATCCTTGAACGTCCACCCACACTCTGTGCTCGATGCCTTGCAATTGAGATAGTGATTTCGCGCGTAACTCCGGGTCGGGATATTCAAACAATAACGTTGCTTTCCAATTAGACCCGTCCGGAATGAGTGGGTTGTATGCGGCGATTTCTTCTTCAATAGCAGAGGGTTCAAAAATCCGCTCGACTCGCAGCATTTCTTGGACTTGATACTTCATCGTCAAGAAGTCTTCGAAAAGAAGGGTCGCGTGAGTGGACAACGCAACGCGCCTAGCTTGTTTGTGGATGATGACTTGCCGCCTGAACGATTCGCGTTCTACCGCATACTCTTCAAGGCTCCATAGTAGTTTCCGCGAGAGCTTTTCCATCAGCCCAATCCATAAGCGCGCGACAGCATTGTGATCGGATGCTCTGATTGGGAACCATCATTTTTGCCATGCTGTATCAGGCGTCCTGCCATCGGGCAATCGGATCCGTAGGTACTGGCGTTGGCTTCCGTGACTTGTCGAATCACAGGGCGCGCGATTTTTAAGGCGGCCTCGTGCGTTTCCTTTTTTACCGCGTAGGTACCGTCGTGCCCCGAGCAGCGTTCAATAATGGACACCTCGGTGTCGGGGACGAGAGACAAAAACTCCCGCGTCTTTTGCCCGATGTTTTGGACCCGTTGGTGGCAGGCAGCATGGTAGGCAACCACCCCCAGCGGTTCGACAAAATCGGTTTTCACCAAGCCATCTTTGTAACGTGCAAATAAGAACTCGAAGGGGTCAAAAAAGGCTGTTTTGACAGTCCTGACGTCGCTGTCTTCAGGAAACATGAACGGTATCTCTTGTCGATACATCAACGTGCACGATGGAACGATGGACATGAGATCGTAGCCGTCATCGATTGCTTGCATAAAAACCGGTAAATTTTTGTCCTTTTGCGCAGAAACCGCGGAGAGGTCGCCGAGTTCGAATTTCGCCATTCCGCAACACGCGCTGTCCTTGAGTATTCTCACGGCTACACCGTTATGGACTAGCACACGAATGAGAGCTTGAACGACCTCAGGTTCGCTGTGATTTCCGTAACAGGTCACGTATATCGCGACTTTGCCTGTGGTATTGGAACCCGGGCGTATCTCGAGATCGGCGCCGATTTCCTCCTCTACCCGGCGATTGAGAGTTTCACTTTTAAACTGGGGAAGAGGAGCTTCCGCGTGAATACCGGCAACGCGTTCGCCGAGTTCACGCAAGGGCTTGTTGTGTTGAATTAAGTCTATAAAACGTGAAGCTACGGGGTGCGAGGCGATTTGGAACAAGGAACCGGTGCTGGAAATCAATCGGTCGCGCCATGAGGCACCTTCTACCGCGAACTTTCGGGCTTTCGCTCTCAGCATCAGGTGAGGAAAGTCCACGGCCCATTCATGTGGCGGAACATAAGGGCATTTGGTTTCGGCGCAGAGGTCACACAGATAGCACTGGTCGACCACTTTGCTGTAATCCGATGGGTCAACTCCGTCGATTTCCAATGTGCTTGATTCGTCGACCAAATCAAACAGGGTCGGAAACGCGTTGCAAAGACTTACGCAACGTCTGCACCCATGGCAAATTCCGAACACCCGTTCGAGTTCTGCATCGACTTTCGTGGGGTCGACGTAGTCATCACTTTGCCAATCGATTGGCTGGCGTTTGGGTGCTTCGAGGTTTCCTTCTCGAACCGGCATAGTCTTTTCCATCACGAAAAAAGGGGCCGATCGGCCCCTTTTTCAATATTGGGGGACAGTTATTCCATCGCGTCTAACGCTTTTTGAAAGCGATTAGCATGCGACCGTTCGGCTTTCGCCAAAGTTTCGAACCAGTCTGCGATTTCTTCGAATCCCTCGTCACGCGCGGTTGCCGCCATACCAGGGTACATATCCGTGTACTCGTGGGTTTCACCGGCCACCGCGGCTTTCAGATTGTCGCTGGTGGTACCAATGGGTAAACCGGTTGCAGGATCGCCGACCGCTTCCATGTATTCGAGGTGACCGTGTGCGTGTCCAGTCTCTCCTTCGGCCGTGGATCGGAAGACTGCGGCGACATCATTTTCGCCCTCGACGTCGGCCTTGGCCGCAAAGTACAAATAACGACGATTCGCTTGCGATTCCCCGGCGAAAGCATCCTTCAGATTTTGCAGCGTATTGCTGTCATTAAGGTCCATGTTTCTTTCCCTTCATTTAACGATCGTCTGACGCAGACCAGTATACGGTTTGTCGAAACGATTTCTATTTATAACTACCTACTCAAACGAACTTCATCTTATCAACGCGATTTCGTTAATACAGTGTTCCGAACTTTCGTTACGGCACGAGAATTATGATGAACCGCGCCAATTTTGGTTGGTAGACTCAGTCGAAACGACAGGGAGGCGCGTTGGAGCTCTGGGTACCGATAACGATTGCAGCCGCATTGTTGCAAAACCTGCGCACCGCGTTGCAACAGCAGTTGACCTCGGTCTTGGACGTGAACGAGGCGAGCTATATTCGTTTTTGTTACGCCGTACCGTTCGCGTGGTTGTATTTTGCGGTACTGACTTGGCTGGGATTCCGCCCGCCAGGGCTTTCTTGGGGGTTTGCCGGCCACGTGTTAATCGGCGCGGTCTGCCAGATTCTGGGAACCGTGTCGTTAATTCGGTCTTTTCAGACGCGAAACTTTGCGGTAGGTACCGCCTACTCTAAAACAGAGACAGTACAAGCGGCGTTGTTTGCTGCGGTCATCTTGGGCGAGAGTATGAGTCCGATCGCGTTGACCGGCATTTTCGTCAGTCTATTGGGCGTTATCCTGTTATCGACTACAGAAGGTTGGCGCGCCTTGTTGCAATTAGGGCCAGGACCAGCACTTTGGTATGGGGTTGGGGCGGGTGCCGGTTTTGGCGTCTCTGCGGTGTTGTATCGGGGCGCCGCGTTGTCGCTGCCTAGCGGCGATTTCTTGGTACGGGCTTCCATCACCTTGGTTGCTGCGACAACGATCCAAACCGTGGGTATGGGTGTGTATTTATGGTTGCGGAACCGGGACAGCTTGATGCGCGTTGGCCAAGTATGGAAGCGCGGCGTTTGGGTTGGGTTAGCCGGAATGCTAGCGTCCGCCGGATGGTTTACTGCGATGACGCTGGAACGGGCAGCCTATGTGCGAGCCCTCGGCCAGATTGAATTACTTTTCGCTTTTTTCGTTACTTTGGTGATATTTCGTGAAAAAGTACGTATGAGTGAGATGCTGGGTGCAGCCACCGTCGTTTTTGGACTGGTGCTGCTGCTCATCTAACAGGATTCATATGGCGGAAGTCGAAATCGTGATGCGTGGGCGTTGGGTGGAGTTGGTCCTTAACCGTCCAGACCGGCGTAATGCGATCAACGGACCGTTGGGACTTGGGTTGTCCGATGCTCTCGGAAAGATAGAGTCGGATCCCGAGATTCAAATTGTATTGTTACGCGGCGCTGATGGCGCTTTCTGTTCGGGTCTCGATCTGAAGGAGTTCAACGCGGATCCTCCCCCTGAGTGGTTGGTTCGGTTTGGCGATATTTGGCGCACGACGCACAAAGCGCTATTTCAGTTGAAAAAACCGTTGGTGGTAGCGCTCGAAAGGTTCGCCATCAACGGTGGAGCGGCTCTTGCGCTGGCTGGGGACTTGATGCTCGTCGGACGTGAATCGTTTCTCCAAGTGGGTGAAGTTAGGCAAGGGATGGCCGCACCTTACAACATGGCGTGGCTGCGTCTTCGGCACTCCGCGGCCGTGGCAGCAAGACTCACTTTAACGGGTCGCCGCTTTTATGGTGCTGAATTAGTCCGTATGGGTATTGCTCATGCGGCCCCAAAGGAGGGAAGCGTTGTCGCGGAGGCAACGGCGCTAGTGGAAGAGTTGGTCGAGTATCCGGATCAAGCGCTCGCGCGAATTAAAGCGACTATAGGCGCATACCACGACGAGAGTGCAGACGATTGGTTTGACCGTGCGACGCGAGCGACCACGAGAGCTCAATCACCACCGCGGGCGGTCACGTAGACGCGGTAAGAGATTGTGTTGTGGATCATGGGGTTTGTCGAAAACCCGAGCGCAATTCTTCGGAAAACTCCGCGTTAATCCGCGCCCATTCGATTCGAAGCCAAGGTGTGAAATTGTTTGGCGTCTCTTCAACGCGTCGATTGAGTTCCGACGACGGGATCCACTCCCATGACTGAATTTCGGTTGTATTGACGATGGGTTCAGAATCAGCCTGTCCCGCATAGACAGAGCAGAGTTCGTGTTCGGTTCCTAACTCGGCGTAGGAAGCCCGATATTCGAACTTAAAAAGAAAAGTTACCTCCGTCTCCAACCCGAGTTCTTCCGTGACCCGCCTGCGGGCCGCGACATCGGTTTTTTCGCCAACGCGTGGGTGCGAACAACAACTATTCGACCACACCCCGCCCCACAGTCGTTTACGTGCGTGGCGTTGTTGGATGAGTAATTCATCGTCGCGATTAAAGATAAAGACTGAGATGGCCCGATGAAGTTTGCCGGAACCGTCGTGGCAAGCTTCCTTGTCCAGTTCCCCAATTTCTTTGTCGCAAGAGTCAACCAGTATCAATAAATCATGATCGTCGGAAATGACGTCGCTGTTAATTGCTGGATCTTCCATCGTTTAATTGTATGCGTTCGCTGAACGTGCAGCCATGAAACGCGGTCAATACGGCGCTAGACTTCAGCGCGAAATAGGGGCGGACAGTGGAACCGATAGAAAAGAACTTATCGATTCGAGGAATCAACGTCACGTATTACGAGTGGGGTGACCGGGCGGGAGACGATGTCCTGTTCATTCACGCGACCGGTTTTCACGCACGGTGCTGGGATGCAACCATACGAGAACTCGGGGGCAGCTATCACTGTTTGGCTCTGGATATGCGAGGCCATGGTCGTTCGGATAATGTCGGTCCGTACGAATGGAGTACTTTCGGTGCTGACGTAGTTGCGTTTACTGAGGCAATGGATCTAACAGGTGGTGTCGGTGTCGGTCATTCAATGGGTGGCCACAGTCTGACGCAGGCAGCTGCTGAGCGGCCAGATAGGTTTCAAGCGCTACTGTTGGTCGACCCGGTCATCATGCCCCCCGAAGCTTACGCGAACTGGGAGCGAGACCGGCCGTTTGCTGACGCATCGGAGCACCCCGTGGCGCGCCGCCGAAACGAGTGGTCGTCGGTGGACGAGATGTTCCACCGGTTCCGATCGCGGCATCCTTTCAGTTTGTGGCGCGAAGATGTTCTCCAGGATTACTGTGAATATGGAATCGTTCCGACCCTCAACGGATTCGAACTGGGCTGTCCGCCTGTTGTCGAAGCCTCCATATATATGGGGAGCGCGGGCCACCCAATCGATGAGGCCATTAGGGCGGTGAAGCATCCAGTTTCCGTTATGCGTGCGTTCCGTGGTGAAGGCGACCGTACTGAAATGGATTTTTCGCAATCGCCTACATGGCCTGAACTCGCGGGTGCGTTTGAACACGGGCACGATATCCACCTCCCGGATCTAACCCACTTCATCCCGATGCAACGACCGGATCTGGTTGCGAAGGAAGTTCGACGACTCGCCAATATCGTCAAGTAGCAAAGCGGTCGGTAGGTTCGAGAATCCGCGAAGTAATCAAGGGACCTTGTCGCACGGCGAGGGCGCATCCAATGGGCAATACCAAATACGCAGGCGTTTCTTTTGTACGGGTGATCTATTGATCTGGATTGCTGAACGAAGGCGATCGGAAGGCCCACAAACCTGTGGCGTACAACCCGAGGACAAAGATCGCGATGGAGATGGGAATCCCAGGCAACAAGGCGGTCATCGGATTCGTGTACTCCACCAGCGTACCAAGCATGAGGGACGATAGAGGTGCGCTGGCCATGAAACTAAAGAGAAAAATGGAAAGGATCTTTGCGCGATGAGCTTCCGGCGCTAACTCTTGTACAACGGTTCGTACCAGTGTGGTGGTAATGCCCATGTTGACACCCCACAAAAAGATGATGACGAAAAACAACCAAACAGGCGGCTGTAACCACAGTGCTGCGAGAATGGCGACCCGCGTTAGCTGCAGGCAGATAAAAGTGCGACCAGGATGCAATAGCGGCATGACGAGTAGCAGCAGGGCAGTGGAGCCAATGCTGCCTGCCATAAACCAAATCATCGTGTCCGCAAAGAAGTCAGCGCCTCCTTTATAGACCTGCGTAACGATGTACGGTACGCCAATGGTGTAAGCGCCCGCATTAAATAGCGACGAGAGGAAATTCAGTCCAATGACGTTACGTATCAATGGAAAGCCCCAAAAGACGGCGAAACTTTGAGATAAACGGCTGATGACACCGTGGCTTCTGGCGCTCAGTTCTTCGGCGCCTAGAGCCGGCGGTAGTGCGGGAAGTCTACCGAAGGCAAGGGCGGAGGCCGTTATCACGACAGCCTGAATGACGAGGATTTGTCGGATTCCGATCGTTTCCAACTTACCTCCGATCCAGACGCCCAGGAGGCCGGCCAACGTCGTGATCACGGTTGTGACGGTGACCGTGCGCTGAATGTCGAAACGGGTGACACGATTGATGATCGATTGGCGAGCTGGGTCACTGAGGGCTTGTAGTAAGGCCATACTCAATCCAAAGAGAAAGGCGACCTGCAAAGTGATCGAATCTGCGAAGGGGGTGAGGAGAAGTGGCAGGGCAACGGCGAATAGAGTTAAGGAAAGGATCAGGTTGCGCGCGTCGGTTCTGTCGGCCCAGAGGCCACCGAGCAGCAACACCCCGAGCGGTGCCAGTTCCATGAAAAATCGAATCCATGCATAAGTGCCAGCGGGAGTCTCGAGGATGCCAACGAATATCCACGCAATGAGTAAGCCGTGGAGGCTGATTGCCGTCATCCAAAGGCTTGATCCAGATAGGTACCAGCGAAAGGTAGCGGGATGGGGCAAGGGGTCAGACATCTCGTACGATGATACCGCGGCGGCTTGTTCTTTAACTTAGGCGGGCTTCGAATGCCGAGCCCTTAACGTTCACTAAACCTTGTAGCCGCCGTCCACGCTGATCACTTGACCCGTAATTCCCGCTGATTCGTCGGCGGCAAGCAAAGCCGCCATCGGACCCAGTTCTTCGGGCTCAAGGATTCGTTTTTGTAGGTTTTCCGATGCAATTCGTGTTCTCTCTTCGTTGACCGAGGTGCGGCTCATCGACGCCATGGCTTCAAGATCGACGAGTTGTGTATTTGTCCAGCCCGGACACAAGCAATTGACGGTAACGCCTTGTTCTGCAACCTCCGCAGCCATTGCCCGAGTGAGTCCGATAAGACCGTGTTTTGCGGCTGTATATGCCGGATGTCCACCGGAACGTTTTGCGTAACCCGAGCCGATATTAATGATGCGGCCGTGCCCCCTTTCGATCATTGCCGGAAGTACTGCTCGACTGGCTCGATAGGCCGAAAATAAGTTGAGGTCGACGTTGGCAACGAATAAGCGTTCATCAATCTGCTCTTTTGAGAGTCCTTCAGTCTTCCCAAGACCGATTCCTCCGCCCGCATTGTTGACGAGCACATCGATTTCGCCGAGGTCGCGTCTGATGGCTTCGAGGCATTTCCCGATCGCGTCGAGTGACATCACATCGCAAACCACAGCTGCCGCGTTGACGCCCAACGATCGTATTTCATTAGCAACACTGTCGATTTCGGTTTTTGTACGCGCACTGATCGCTACATCGGCCTGTTGACGCGCCATCGATAGGGCGATAGCGCGGCCAATTCCGCGACCACCGCCGGTCACCCAGACACGGCGACCTTTCAACCCGACCATTGCTGTATCGCGATCACAAGCGGATCGACGTCGATCGTCTTACGACGCACTAACGGCATCGAAATACTGTTGAGCCGCGGCGAGGTGATCGTCGACGGTTTGATTGCCGGCGTTGTGCGTAGCGACGGCCATATGGGTGCAGCCCAGATCTCGCCAACGGTCAGCATGCTTTTGCCAACGTTCAGGCGTGCCTCCAGCAAATTGGGCCTGCGCTTGGATGCCGAAGCCGTTCCACGGCAGGCCAGCCTCTTCGCGCTTCTTTTTGATAGTTGCGATGGCAGTTGCTGACGCTTCGTTCGGTCCCCCGAGCGGGAACCACCCTTGTCCTATGCGAGCACACCGTGCCAGCAACGCAGGGGCGATGCCGCCAAACCAAATGGGAATGGGATGCGCGGGCCTAGGTAGGATGCTGGCTTGCGTCACCGTATGAAAATCTCCATTAAAGGTTAGATTGTCGGATTCCCAAAGATCACGGAGTAATTCGATCTGTTCGGCTTGCCGCTTGCCTCGAGCGACGAAGGGAACGTTTAGAGCTTCGTATTCCACCTCGTTCCAACCTGTACCTATGCCCAACCGGAAGCGGTAGTTGGACAAAATTGCGAGTTCCGCGGCTTGTTTGGCGACAAGTGCAGTTTGGCGTTGCGGTAGGATCAGGACGGACGTGGCGAACTCGATTTTTTCGGTTATCGCTGCCATGAACGAGAAAACGGTAAATGGTTCATGGAAAGCAACGTCTTTATCGTACGGACCTGTCCATCCGCCGGGTCGATCCGGATCGGCGCCTAGGACATGGTCATAGATCAGCATGTGGTCCGCGCCCATTGCTTCGGCCCCTTGTGCGTAGGCCTTAATTGCCCCCGGATCGTTACCCATTTCGTTGTGTGGAAAGACGATTCCTAATTTCATGCGCCGGCCCTCCCGCGTTCGGACCGACGACACTAGACGCGCACAAGTTGGATTGCAATTTATCCCCGGCTAAAATGCGCGCCGTTATGGTATTCAGAAATGTACGGTGGCGTAGCTTTCTGTCTACCCCAAGGCCCATCCATCATAGGGTTGGACGTCTGGGCCACGGGTAAGTTGCCGAACCGCGGCGCGAACCTTGGACATGAGTGCTCAACGTCACGGAGCGGCAAGCATGGCAGAGTCGGCCGAACATTCAGCGTCTTTCCCCTTCGTGAAGATGGAGCACGAGATCCTTTCTCTCTGGGAAGAAGAAAGGGTGTTCGAAAAATCGTTGGAATTTACGAAGGACAAAAAGCCTTATATTTTTTATGACGGTCCCCCGTTTGCTACGGGTCTGCCGCACCACGGAAATTTACTGGCTTCCATCATCAAGGACGTTGTGCCGCGCTACTGGACCATGAGAGGGCGGTATGTATTACGCCGTTTTGGTTGGGATTGCCACGGACTGCCCATCGAACACGAAATCGACAAACAACTCGGTATATCGGCGCAGGAAGCGATAGAGAAACTCGGGGTTGCGGGTTACAACGCTGAGTGTCGGGGCATCGTCGAAAAGTACGTTGATCAGTGGCGCGCCATTATCACGCGCATTGGACGCTGGGTCGACTTCGACAATGACTACAAGACCATGGACGCCTGGTATATGGAATCCGTCTGGTGGGTCGTGAAGAGGCTGTGGGATAAAGGCTTAATTTACCAAGGTCAGAAAGTGATGCCGGTTTCTACGGCGCTCGAGACTGTGCTTGCAAACTTCGAAGCAACGTCCAATTACAAAGACGTGCAAGACCCTGCAATTACGGTGCTATTTCGACTCGCCGATGACGATGCGTATATCGCGGCATGGACGACGACCCCGTGGACATTACCGTCGAACCTTGCCTTATGTGTGGGCGCAGACATCGATTACGTGAGGGTGATCGATGGGGAATCGGGTCGACGCATTTACCTCGCGGAAGCACGCCTTCCAGAATATAGCGATGGGCACGAGTTGACCGTTGAAACCCGCCTAAAAGGATCTGACCTGGAGGGCAAGAAATACTTACCGCTGTTCGACTATTTCGTGGAAGAGTCTGGGCGGGGGGCGTTCGTGGTGGTGGCAGATGATTACGTGACCACGGATGAGGGCACGGGGATCGTTCATCAAGCCCCAGCGTTTGGCGAGGACGATTATCGAGTGCTCCAGGCCAACGGCATTGACGCATTCGCTTGTCCGGTCACGATGGGCGGACGATTCACGGACGAGGTGACCGATTTCGCGGGTACGCGAGTGAAGGATGCCGACAGGGACATTATTCAGTTCCTTAAGGAGTCGGATGCGTTATGGGATCACGAAACGATCCAGCACAGTTACCCGTTCTGCTATCGATCCGATACCCCGCTAATCTATCGAGCCGTGCCGTCCTGGTTCGTGCGGGTAACCGATTTTCTCGGTGACTTGGCTGCTGCAAACGAGCAAATCCTGTGGGTGCCTGGTCACATTAAGGACGGTCGATTTGGGCATTGGCTGGAATCGGCAAACGACTGGGCCATTTCCCGCAACCGCGTATGGGGAACGCCGCTCCCGATATGGGAAAACGAGATTTCAGGCAATCGAATCTGTGTTGGTTCGATCGACGAGCTAGAACAGCTTAGCGGGGAGCGGGTTGAGGATCTGCATCGTGAATTCGTCGACCCCTTGGAGTTTAAAGTCGATGGCGAGGAGGGCGTTTATCGACGGATCGAAGAGGTACTTGATTGTTGGTTCGAGTCGGGCTCAATGCCGTACGCCCAGTTGCACTACCCGTTCGAAAACGAAAAAGTTTTTGAGCAAGGATTTCCGGCCGAGTTTATTGCCGAGGGGCTGGATCAAACTCGGGGGTGGTTTTATACACTGACGGTACTCGCGGCCGCGCTGTACGAAAAACCCGCTTTCCGCAATGTAATCGTGAACGGCATGGTGATGGCCGAAGATGGCAAGAAGATGTCGAAAAGCCAACAAAATTACACGCCTCCCGGGGATCTCATGGAGACGTACGGCGCCGACGCTTTACGGCTTTACCTCATCAATTCGGGATTAGTTCGAGGCGAAGAACAACGTTTTGCGGATAGCGGCGTTCGGGATATGGCTCGAAGAGCCCTTCTGCCGTGGTACAACGCCTTTGCGTTTCTTCAGACGTATGCATCCATTGATCATTGGACACCGGATAAAGGCGATTACATCGGAAGCAATATCCTCGACCAATGGATCCTTTCCAAACTGCAGACTCTGAAAGCTGGAATCCGAGACGAGATGGAACAGTATCGTCTGTATAACGTGGTCCCCAAACTATTTGATTTCATCGAGGACTTGACCAACTGGTATATACGGTTGAACCGATCGCGATACTGGGGGGATGACATCACGGCAGACAAGATCGCCGCGTACTCGACGCTGTATCGCGCCGTACGAGAGCTTTCCATTGTCATGGCGCCGTTCGCGCCTTTCCTTTCCGAGCATGTCTATCGTGAGATCTCGGCGTTAGCTGAGGAGGCTCCCAAGCCGTCGTCTGTGCATTTGTGCAGTTACCCTGAAGCGGATCGTTCAGAGATTCATCGTGACCTTGAGGATGCGGTGACGCGCATGCAGCAAGTGGTCTTGTTAGGCCGACGAAAAAGAGAAGAGGTCAAGATCAACCTCCGGACCCCATTGTCTGTCGTAACGATTATTCATCGAGATCGCGACATTCTTGAGGCTATTCGAGGACTGGAAGACTATGTGCGCTCGGAGCTCAATGTGAAAGAAGTCAGGTATGTAATTGATGAGGCTCAATACATTGCGCTGTATGCCAAGCCTAACTTTCCGGTGTTGGGGAAGCGTCTCGGAAAACGCATGAAAGAGTATCAGGCGTTGATCGAGTCCATGACGGCCGATGATATTACGAACTTTCACGACGAAAAGGAGATCTCCCTCGGGGGCGAGCGTTTCATCGAGGAAGAGATTCAGGTGTTTCGTGAAGCGAGACCCGGAACAAACGTGATCACCGATCGATTGATATCAATCGATCTGGTTTGCGATCTGAATGATGAACTCCTGAACGAAGGGTATGCGCGCGAAGCAGTTAATCGTATCCAGCGAGCCCGGCGGGACTCAGGACTCAACGTATCGGACCGAATCAGGCTGGTCTATTCTGGCGACGAACGCATACTCGAAGCGCTCAAAATCCATGCGGAGTATGTTGCAGGGGAAACGCTCGCTACCGAATTCGAATTGGGTCCCACTGAAGAGTTCGACGCTGAAATCGATGGCATGCGATTGGGCTTTGATATTTCCGCAATGAGGAACAATTGACCATGTTGGAATTTTACACAGCCCCCACGCCCAACGGTTGGAAAGTGGCCATGACGCTTGAAGAGATGGAACTTGATTACCAGCTACGAATGGTGAATTTGTCGGCAGGCGAGCAGCACGAAGAGAGCTTTCTCGCCATCAATCCGAATGGCCGGATACCCGCGATCGTCGACGATGGGTTTCCGGTCTTCGAATCAGGCGCCATCATGATCTACCTTGCCGAAAAAACTGGGAAGTTGATGCCTCGAGACGTCGAAGGGAGATCAGAAGTGATTCAATGGCTGATGTTCCAGATGGCGGGAATTGGGCCGATGCAAGGTCAAGCGGTCGTTTTTGTGCGGTATTTTCCGGAGAACGTCCCAGCCGCCACAGATCGATACATCAATGAGTCACGAAGGCTATACGAAGTTCTCGATCGCCGACTGGCGAGCCGTGAATGGCTGGTGAACGATTTTTCCATTGCGGACATTGCTAACTGGTCCTGGGTTCGTAGTCATAAGTGGGCACGCGTCCCCGTCGATGGACTCGACAACCTGTCACGATGGATGGAACAAATGCGGAATCGGCCGGCATGCGAAAGGGGCACCAACATCCCGCCGTCGCCGGGACGCGCCGATCTTGTCAAAAAAGGTGGAGCGGCGATCGTTACAACGTAGCGCAAGTTGCGTCACACTCAGTTCGTGACGTTGTCAAAGGGCGTTCTAGCGTGTCACGCTTCAATGAACGGAGGGGGTATCTATGAAGGCAACATGCGATGGTCAGGTCATCGCGGAAAGCGAGGCCACCGTGGTTGTTGAGGGTAATCACTACTTTCCTCGGGCGTCGCTCGCGGAAGAATTTTTCGCCGTTAGTGAGACGACGTCGTTTTGTCCTTGGAAGGGGACTGCGCATTATCTAAACGTCGTCGTAAATGGGGAAACCGAAACTGACGCGGCCTGGCATTACCCCGATCCAAAACCGGCTGCGGCTGAGATCGAGGGTCGCGTCGCGTTCTGGGGCGAAGTGGCAGTTTTGAGCTAACCGACGCGGTCGAGAGCCTTCGCGGCCGGATTACTAGGGGAATCGAATGTTCTATGAGTTGAGACAATACAAAATTATTGACGGGAAAATGGAAGCGTTTGTCGAATTAATGGAGACCGAAATTATTCCCTTTCAAGTAGGTAAAGGGATGGTGATTACGGGGAGTTTTCGCGGCCAAGACGATTCGACGACGTATGTATGGATGCGCCGTTTCAACTCCGAAGCGGAACGTGAACAACTTTATGCGGCTGTGTATGAAAGCGATGAATGGAAAACTTCGTTTGCCCCGCGTGTGGGCGAGCTGATGGATCGAGAGGGTATTAACGTCCAACGGATTGTTCCGACGCCGCGCTCAGTCACTCAGTAGCTCACTTCCATAAATTGAATCGAGCTGAGTAAAACGATGACGGACGTCCTCCCGAAGGGACCCTAGATTATGTTGGATGAAGAAGTATTGCGCTCGACAAAGGATCACTTATTCGGGTGGAGGAACTAGTTATCGCCAAGCGTGGACGAATGCGTGGTTACTCTTTGGTAGGTGTGCTGCAGATCGCTGGAATTAGCGTATTCGTGGTTGCGCTCATTGTCTTTGCTCTGACCATGCGCGACGTATCTGGCCCGAATCTTCCTACGGTCGAACCCAGTGACGAGAGCATTCTACCCATCGTCGGCGTTTTAACGCCGGCACCGATGGCAAAAGACGTTGTCGTTGAAGCGACCGGAACGATCAATGTGCGGAATTACATCGAGCTGGTACCTGAAGTTTCAGGTCGAATCGTGGATTTATCGAGAGCCCTTCGAGCGGGCGGATCTTTCGCGGCTGGGGAAGTTCTAATCGGGATTGACGATCGGGATTTCCGTCTCGCGCTGGATCAGGCGAATGCGGAAGTGGCCGGGGCCACTTCGAATTTACTCCTGCAACAAACAGAAGGAGAAGTCGCGAGCAGCAACTACGCGCTTTTGCATCCGGGTGAGCCAGTTCCAGCGCTGGTCGCAAAGGAACCTCAAATAGGCCAAGCGCAAGCTCAGCTGCTAGCTGCGGAGGCACGGGCGTCGGCCGCACAACTGGATCTTTCTCGAACCCAAATGTCGTTGCCATTTGCCGGCAAAGTGACCTCCAGTACGGCAGAAGTCGGACAAATGCTCTCGCGAGGGCAGTCGTTTGGTCGCGTGTTTGCACTTGATTCACTCGAGGTCACGGTGCCTATAGGCCAAGAGGAACTTCAAAGTCTTCTGCCTGTCGAGGGCCGCACAGCATTTGTTTACGTAGGAAGGGGGGCGATGCCGGATCCAATCAGCTACGAGGCCACGGTCGAACGATTCGCGGCCGAATTGGATGAACGGACCAGGTTCTCAAAACTTTACTTACGGTTAAAAGGTAATCCCAACGTATCTCCGGGAAGATTTATTGACGTCAAAGTGGTTGGTCCGACCGTGGTTAACTCGCTTGAAATACCCGAAAGCGCCGAACAAGGTGGCGGCTCGGTATGGATCGTCAGGAACAACAAGTTGGCGAGCGTTTTACCGCGTATCCGGAGTCGTTCCGCCGACGGCATACTCGTCGATGCGTTCGACTACGGCCAAGGCATCGTGGTGGGCGTTGTTCCGTCCGCGTACATGGGTATGCGTGTACGAGCGGTAACGCGTGAATTGACCAATGAGTGAAACCCAAACAAGCGATTCGAATACGCCGATCGGTAAGTCTGGTGGAGATCGCTTATTGGCAGCTTTTGCGGGCAATTCGGTGGCCGCTAATCTCACGATGCTGGTGATGCTTATTGGTGGTTTTTTCGCCTGGAAAAATCTAACCACAGAAGTATTTCCTACGTTGGATCTCGGAATCGCTACGATTTCGGTTCCCTATCCGGGAGCTACGCCAAGCGAAGTAGAAGAAGGCATCACGCGACGGTTGGAAGAGGCCATTCTCGGTATTGATGGCGTAGACCGCGTGCGGTCGACGGCGTTGGAAAACTACGGCGTAGTATCGGCCGAACTGAAAGATCGCGTTGACCTCGTCAAAGTGCGTAACGACATCGAGACAGCGGTCGATCGTTTGGCCGATTTCCCTCCTTTAGATGCAGAAAATCCTGACGTTGTGATCGCCGAAACCGTTAGTGACGTGATGGCCTTGGTGGTTTCGTCCGAGGGTGGCGAGATGGAATTGAGAAGGGGTGCTGAACTGCTAGAACAGGCGTTACTGGCATTACCGAGTATTTCGTTGGTGTCGCTGGATGGTGCTCGTGACTACGAAATCGCGATTGAAGTTAGCGAAGAAGCGTTGCGGCGTTACGACCTTTCAATGAGCCAAGTAGCAGCTGCAGTGCGGGCGTCGTCGTTGAACTTATCAGCGGGCGAGTTGCGTACCGATGCGGGTGACCTGCTTTTGCGCACGAACGAGAAACGCTTGTCAGGAAGAGAGTTCGACGACATCGTTATGCGGGCGTCTCCCGATGGAAGCATCTTGCGACTTCGCGACGTTGCGAGAATCCGCGATGGATTTGCGGATTTCGATCTGATCAACCAGTACCAGGGTCGGCAGAGCGTTGTGGTGAAGGTTCAAAAGTCGGAAACAGAAGATGCCATTGGTATTGCGGCCGACATTCGGACGATGCTCCAAACGTTCGAAGCACCGGCCGGAATTGATGTCGCCGTGCTGTCGGATCAGACGGTGCTTATCGAGTCGCGGATCAGCCTTCTGGTGAAGAACGGCTTGCTCGGCTTCGTGCTGGTATTTCTTTTTTTGGTCTTGATGTTGGACCTCCGGCTGGCCATATGGGTTGCCATGGGCGTGCCAATTTCCTTCTTAGGAGCGTTTCTTTTTTTCGACGCATTTGATGTCAACATCAACATGATCTCCCTTTTTGGCCTGATCATCGTAATAGGCGTCGTTGTAGATGATGCGGTGGTTGTTGGAGAAAACATTGCGGCGGAGCGTGAATCGGGCCACGTCGGCACCCTTGCTGCGGTAAATGGCGTCAAGGGCGTATTGGCCCCGGTGTTCGTGGGCGTACTCACAACGATGGTAGCGTTCGGCGCGCTTGCGCTCGTTTCCGGCACGTTCGGGCAGATCATGCAGGATGCTTCTATGGTGGTGGTGATCGTGTTGACCATGTCGCTGGTCGAAGCGTTTTTCATATTGCCGGCGCATCTAGCCCACCCTGGGAGCTGGAGTCGTTATCCATTGGATATGGTTCAGCAACGAGTCGGTACTTGGGTCAAGCGTTTTCGTGACGAATGGCTAGTCCCCAAGATTGCTCACGCCGTCCATCGTCGCTGGCTGACCATGCTGGGCTGGTTCGGACTTTTGTTGGTGGCGGTAACCCTTGTCGCATCCGGTGCCGTTAAATTTGTCTTTTTCCCTGCGCTTGAGTCGGATCGTATTAGTGCCCAACTGACGTTCCCGATCGGGACACCTTTTGAGATTACGCGCGCCGCTTCCGAAACCATCGCTGCGGCTGCTAACGAGGTTAATGCCCAGAGTAGCGGTGCGGCGTTTGAATCGACATTGGTGACCATTGGAGGCCGCATTAGCTTGGGAACGGGGGGACCTGGCGGTGCCGCTGGATCCACCTTTGCGAGTCACATCGCGTCCGTGCAAATTCAACTAAACCCGGACTCGATTCGGAAGCAGTCGGCAGCGGAATTGGAACGCTTATGGCGGGCAGAAGTTGGCGTCATTCCCGGGACTGAAAGTCTGACGTTCCAGAGTGACTTTATCGGCGGCGGGTCGTCGGTGGATTACGAGCTATCACATCAGGACGACGTAACCCTAATGCGTGCGATCGACGTATTTAAGGAGGAAATCGGCACGATCGAGGGCATGACCGAACTGCAGGATTCTGCAAATCCCGGGAAGCGGCAGTACGACATCGAGTTGACGCAGGCGGGTGAAGCCGCAGGATTATCCCCCGCCGACATCGCCAGGCAACTCCGGCAACATTTTTTTGGTGAGGAGGTCCATCGAATTCAGCGGGGTAGGCAGGAACTGAAGGTGATGGTCCGTTATCCCCGAGACCAACGAAATAGCACGCGTGACTTGATGAATGTGCGAATTCGTCTTGCGGATGGAACGGAGGCTCCACTCTCAACCATGGCTCGAACTATCGAGTCACGCAGTTATTCTGAAATTAATCGCGTCGACGGTCGCCGGATCGTGTCGGTTTCAGGAAAAGTGGACTTGGATGTCACGACGTCGACGGATGCCACGTCAATTATCGACAACACTTTGATTCCCGCACTCGTTCGAGAATTTCCCGGGCTGCAAGTCGACAAGGCGGGCTTTTCACGTGAGCAAACCGAGGATTTGGCATCGATACTCAGCGCCTTCGTTTTCGCCCTACTCATTATGTACGCGCTATTAGCTGCGGAGTTAAAAAGCTATGTTCAACCGCTCATCATTGCCGCGGGCATTCCGGCGGGTGTGGCAGGTGCGATCATCGGGCATTTGCTACTTGGCTACGACATCTCGTTCATATCGATTTTCGGAATGGTTGCGCTCACAGGCGTCGTTGTGAACGACTCTCTGGTGATGATCGATCGATACAACAACATTCGTCGGACGACGACCCTTTCCGCGACGGAAGGGATTGTCTTGGCGTCGCAGCGACGGTTTCGCGCGATATTCTTGACCACCGCCACGACGTCTCTTGGGCTTGCCCCGATGCTGCTGGAACGAAGCATTAGTGCACAGTTCCTGATCCCAATGGCCGTCAGTCTGGCAATTGGCATTCTGTTTGCAAGTGTGATCATTCTTTTTGTTGTTCCAGCACTCGTCGTCATTGTCGAAGAAGACGTGTCCCCGTTTTTCTTACGGCGTTTGAAACGCCCACTTGAACCAAGCACTTCGGAACAGCAGGCGTCAGCGGTTACCCGTTAACGCTATGTTGAAACGCAGTATTGCCGCGGCTGGAATTTAGTTACCCGTGAACGACGGGTGGGTTTTCTCTAAGTACGCTTGCACCGCGATCTGGCGATCATCGGTGTTAGCCGAAAGGATATTTTGATCGACGTCCATGTGCATGACGGCTGTATCGAGGGATGAGACGATCGCGTTCACGCTCCGTTTAATCATTTGCGCGGGAATCGGTGAAAGAGCAGCGTAACGCGTCCCCCAAGCGAGGGCCTCTTTCAACAACGATTCTCGGCTGACGAGAGCGTCGAGAATGCCCCAGTCATGAAGCGTCGACGCATCGACACGTTCTCCGCCAACGACCAATCGTTTTGCGCGCGCTGGTCCGGCAAGGTGAGTAATCAGAGGAAGGCTTTTCCACATCAGATTTACGCCAATCAAAATTTCCGGGTATTGCATGAAGCAGTCGTTGGCACCAACACGAAAATCCATCGCAGTTGCTAGACACGCGCCTCCTCCCATCGCGGCCCCGTTCCACGCAGCGATGGTGATTTGATCCATGTTGTAGACCGCCTCGATCGCTCGCTCTCCTAATCGTGCGCGACGACGACGCAAAACGAGACCAGCGCTCGTAACCAACGGATCGGGATCGGGCGACAAATCTGCTCCGGAGGAGAAGTGCTTGCCCTTGCCAGTGAAAACGACGGCTCGCGTGTCGGGATCGTCGCGAAAAGATAACGCGACACTCTCGATATCCAGCAAATGGGCGTGATCGAGCGCGTTGGCTTTATCAGGTCGATTAAACGTAACGGTAGCGACCGAGCCATTTTTTTCCACGGTTAAGTTTTCGTAGGTCGTCATACCACTTTCCTTGGATGCATGGCTTCATGGTAGCGCATGTCCCCAACGGACCGAGATACACACATGGACAGACGTCTTGACGATGAAACAACGCTAGTCGAGAAAAATTTAGGTGCGCAATTAGTCAAACAACGTTGCCGTCGCTCGGCGCGCAGTTGAAAATACGAGTTCTGCGGTAACGATTTGGGGGCTGGTATGGAACGCGATAACCCGACCTCACACACCTACTTTTCTCAACGGCTCCGATTACATTACCTTGATTGGGGGAATGAGTCGGCCGAGAGCATGCTCTTAGTGCACGGGATTCACGACCATTGCCATACCTGGGATTGGGTGGCACAAATATTCCGCGATCGATACCACATTGTGGCCCCGGATTTTCGGGGTCATGGAGACTCGGAGTGGAGTAAAGGCAGCCCCTACACCCATCTCGAGTACGTTTACGATGTAGCGCAACTTGTTAGGCAACAAGAGCTTGCGCCCGCAACCGTGGTAGCCCATTCGCTAGGGGGAACCATCGCGGCCATGTACGCTGGGATATTCCCGGAGTTGGTGAAGCGACTCGTTATAGTTGAAGGAGTGGGGCTGTACCCGGGCCGGTATTCAGGGGAACCGGCCGCGCGACTCCGGCAATGGGTTGACGCGAATTATTCGCTCGCAGGAAGAGTTCCACGACGGTATGAGTCGTTGGAAGAGGCTTTTCAGCGTATGCAGGAAACAAATCCTCATCTATCACCGCAACAGGCTCGCCATCTGACGGTGCATGGAAGCAATCAGAACGAGGACGGGACGTACACGTGGAAATTCGATAATTACACGCGCGCTCACACGCCTTACGACATTCCTAGCGAAGACGTCACAGACCTCTGGAAACGAATACGTTGTCCGGTGCTCATCATTAATTCGACGCAAGGCTATCCGCATCGCATTGGTCAAGCTGGCACGTTGGAGCATTTTGCCGATGTTCGACTGATCGAAATCGACGATGCTGGACATTGGACGCATCATGACCGACTCGACGAATTTGTTGGTCTGGTCGGAGATTTCTTGGGAGATGAATGAATTGAAGCTCCATTGGAAGGATGGGTAAGCACGTCGTTAGCACATCGACTCTCGCGGGTATCCGGGTTGTGGATGTGGGGGACCGGATAGCGACAGCCTGGTGTTCGCGCCTGCTCGCTGACTACGGGGCCGACGTTTTCGGGGTGGAATCCGACGAAGGACATTTCGCCCGACGGTTGCCGCCGTTTGACACGAGTGGCGAAAGTCTTATGGCTGGTTACGTCCTTGCCAATAAAAAGTCGGTTGGCGCCGAAGTTGGCAAACGGCTCATGAGAGCAGCTGACGTAATCGTTACTGGTCTGGGCGATGGCGAGAGCTTACTAGCGCAGAACCCGGATGCCGTCGTTTGCGCGATCACGCCCTACGGGCAAACTGGGGATCTCAAGAACTGCCTTGGCAATGATCTAACCGCCTACGCGCGATCTGGGTGGGCCTATTGCAACGGTCTTCTCGGAAGGCCGCCACTAAAGGGTAGCGGTTACCAGGCAAGCTACCAAGCGGGAACGTTAGCGTTTGGCGCTATTTTATCTGCCTTGATCGAGCAACTCGCCAACCGTACGCCGGGTCAACTGATCGATATTTCTGAGTGGGAAACCTTAGTTTCGACGTCGTCTCCCGCGCCATTGCGCTACCAATACTCTGACTTCATGTGGCAACGAAGACAGGCACCGGTGAACATGAACGAAGGGCCCGTGCCGGTGAAGGATGGTTATTTTGCGTTGCCTCTATCCCGGCCAGTCTTCTGGGTGAAGGCGATGCGCCTGCTGGGTCTTCCCGACCTAGCCGACGACGAGGACCTTCAGCAACCCGGCATTCGGCCTAAGCACGCCGCGCGTTTCGCGACACGGGTAGCTGACGCGATGGCGAATTGGACACGCATGGACCTATTTGCTGCACTCGGATCCGAGCGCGTTATCGCTGGACCGGTGCTTAGAATGGATGAAATGGCCGACAACCCGCAATTCCTAGCTCGCGGATTTTTTCGATCGCCGGCCGGCTCGAACGTGCGGTTCCCCGGACCTTTTGCCAACACAACGAAATCCCGTTGGGACCTGAAACACGCGGTGCAGAAACCTCAATCGAGTGATGCTGTCCTCGCACCGCGTGAGCCGATCGAGGTTCACGCGGTGCGATCGGGAGGCCGGGGTAAGGGTCCTTTGTCTGGGTTTCGCGGACTGGTTTTAACCCAGGCATGGGCGGGAACCTATGCGACCCAAATGTTGGCCTTATTAGGCGCCGACGTTGTCCAAGTCGAAGTAAGAAGTCGTCTCGATAGTTGGCGTGGTTCGTACCGAAATCCCATTCCTCGTAATTTGGCCAACAACGAGGCGGCTCGGCATGCTTGGAATTGCAGTCCGCTCTACAACTCGGTCAATTTAAACAAGCGCTGCGTAACCATCGATTTGTCGTCATCGGAGGGCAAAGAATTATTTATGGACTTGTGCCCCCACTTTGACTTTGTTGCCGAGAATTTTTCGCCGCGGGTAATGAACAAACTTGGGCTAGGGTATGACACGCTGAGCACGATCAACCCCGAGATTGTTTTTGCGAGCCTCTCCGCGTATGGCGCGACAGGACCATGGGCTAATGTGCCGGGGATTGGTGGAACGATCGAACCGTCATCGGGGATGTCATCGCTCTTAGGGTATGAAGGGGAGCAACCGCAGAACTCTGGACAAATGTACCCTGATCCTGTTGCAGGGCTCTGCGGATTTGCTGCAATCGCGCTGGCGTTGTTGCATCGCGACCGCACCGGAGACGGACAATACATTGATTTATCAATGCAAGAAGCGAACTTTTCGTTTATTGGCGACGCTTGGCTTGAATACGAAGTCAATGGTGACGTCCGCGGACCGCAGGGGAATCGCCACCCACTTTATGCGCCTCACGCAATATATCCGAGTTTGGGAGAGGATCAATGGATCGCCATTACGGCCGAAACTGAGCTGCATTGGCAACAGATTTGTGAGGTTCTTGAAATCGATGGACGAGAATGGGTTTCCAACGCGAAACGTAAGCTGAACGAGGATACGATCGATGCCCTTATAGCGGCGGCAACGAGCACGCGCGAAGGACACGTTCTCGCCAATGAGCTTTGTCGCCGGGGTGTTCCGGCAGCCCCGGTATTAGATCCCGCTGACATTGCGGCGAATGAGGAGCTACGCGAACGAGGCCACATGGAGCATGTTGACCACCCGGAAACCGGCCCGATATGGCAGTCGGGATTGCCGATATTGTTTAGTCGGACCAAGGGTGGGATAACAAGACCAGCGCCGTTACAGGGACAGCACTCGTTTGAAGTGTTTGAAGAATTTGTGGGAATGTCTCGGGCACGATACGAAGAGCTGGTTGAGCGAGGAATCACGGGCAAGGGAGAGATAACCCGATGAGTTTTCAGGATATTGAATACGAAGTGGTCAATCGCGTTGCACGAATTACCACCGCGCGCCCCAAGTATCGCAATGCCCAGAGTCGACGCTTGCTTGAGGAGCTCGACCAAGCATTTGCAACCGCGGCGACGGATCAAGATGTTCACGTCATCGCGCTCTTTGGGCAAGGTGAACATTTTTCGGGCGGACACGATCTGGGCACACCCGAAGAACGTGAAGACATGCAGAAACGTCCTATACAGGAGGGTTTACGCGGCAAGTTCGATCACTCTCGAGAACAGTTTGTTGAAAAGTCGATGCGTTGGCGGAACGTCCCGAAACCCACAATCGCGGGGGTTCAAGGCTATTGCATATTCGGCGGTTGGATTGTTGCGAGCGCAATGGACATTGTCTATGCCGGCGATAGTGCGATGTTTTTGGGTTCAAATTTCCAGTTTTTTACGGTGCCGTGGGATATACATCCCCGAAAAGCTAAGGAAATTCTCTACGAGAGTCGCTTTATCGATGCGGCGGAGGCCCTCGAACTCGATCTCGTCAACCGCGTTGTACCGGACTCGGAACTTCAGGCTTCGGTACTGGAGTACGCAGAACGTGTCGCCACGAATGATCCTTTTCAACTGCGCATGATCAAAATGGCAGTCAACCAAATGCAGGATACGCAGGGCTTCCACGCGCACATGAATGCAGCTCATCTCATGCATATCGTTTCCGCTCAGGGGGAAGGAGACCCCGATTACGAATTGAAAGTGCCTGAAGGGAAGCGACGGCCCATGGTCGAAAGGGCATTCGAGAACTATGAACGACAGAAGAAACGTTAGCGGTTCGACGCGGAGGGATTTGTCCGAGTGCGAATGCTCGGAGGTTCTTGCCCGGCCTGTTTCTGCAACCATTGCTTTTCTCGATGGCGGAGGATTTCCGAGGATTGTCCCTTGTTGGTTTCTCTGGGCCGACGGGGCTTTTCATACCACCAGCGATCCAGATAAATTTCACGTCAAATGCCTGGCGGCTAACTCGCGTGGCTCGTTTTGTGTCGAGACGGAGCATGTAAGTCCCGCAGGCCGCTCGAATCAACAAGTCAAGGGAACAGGACATTTTGAAATCGTTCGCGACGGGATTACCGAAATAGCGACGGGGCTTTGGACGAAATACCTGGGGGTAACGAAGGCAGCAGGATTGTCCGAATCGGGAAGAGTCGTATTAAGGTTACGACCCGATTCGATCTCCGCTCATGGCAGCAGTCTGGTGCTCAACCGGCCGTGAAACGTGCGCCCCACATCATCATCTTTAATCCGGATCAGTGGCGAGGCGACGCGTTAGGCCACATGGGCCATCCGGCCGTCAAAACGCCCAATCTAGACGCCCTGGTTGAAACGGACGCCGTATCTTTTCAAAACGCATTTAGCCAAGCAACCGTTTGTACACCCAGTCGCTGCTCCTTTATGACGGGTTGGTATCCGCATGTGCGAGGCCATCGCACGATGCATCACATGCTGAATCCGGAGGTGGGCGAACTGAATCTCCTGTCGGTACTGCGCGATAACGATTATTTCGTGTGGTGGGGTGGAAAGAACGATTTGGTGCCGGGTCAACTGGGTTACGAGAAACACTGCGACGTTCAGTTCAGGCCGAATCGTTCGGATTACGAACGCTGGGGGTATGAACCGAGGGAGGGCTCCCATGGAGGCGATCTCGCGTGGCGGGGCAAGCATGGGACTGACACGTTCTACAGTTTTTTCAAGGGTAAATTGGAGCTTGCAGGACGTGATATATATTTTGATGGGGACTGGGCCATGCTCTATGGCGCGATGGATTTCATTAGGGCATATGATGGCGATCAACCCCTGTGTCTATTCTTACCTCTCGGGTATCCGCACCCGCCGTATTGCGTCGAGGAGCCGTGGTTTTCGATGATCGACCGTGGCAACGTTCCGCCGCGACACCAATACCAACGTTGGGATGACAAGCCCTCCGTGCTTACGGGGATTCGAGACGGGCAGGGCCTTGTAGGCTGGTCGGAAGATCGTTGGACCGAATTGCGCGCGACGTACTTTGGTATGTGCGCACGGGTGGATCATCAGCTAGGACTTCTTATCGAAAGTCTGCGTGACGCGAACCTGTATGACGACAGTGCAATGTTCGTATTTTCGGATCACGGCGACTTTACGGGCGATTACGGGTTAGTCGAAAAGACACAGAACACGTTCCAAGATTGCTTGAGCCGAGTACCTTTCATCTTCAAACCGCCCGCCGCCATGGACGTTGTGCCGGGGGTTCGTAACCAACTGATTGAATTGATCGACTTTCCGGCGACCGCATACGAATGCGCGGGGATAGAGCCACCCTATTGGCACTTTGGCAAGAGTTTACTGAGTCTTCTGGTTGACGCCGACGCCACCCACCGCGATGCCGTCTTTTGCGAGGGAGGTCGGTTGAGAGAAGAGGGACATGCCAGCGAGCGTGAGAGCGCTCGTGCGATGGGCGGTCAAGGCCTTTATTCACCCCGAATAGAACAGCAACTTCGTGAAGACGGTGTCTTCCCGCACTCAAAAGCCACGATGTGTCGAGATGGCCAATACAAGTACGTGCGCCGAGCCTACGAGACCGATGAGTTCTATGACCTAGGACCGGATCCTGGTGAAACGGACAATCTGATTAATGACCCGAGTAGGGCTCGTTCGATTGAACGGATGAGAGACCGTATGCTCGCCTGGTACATGGAAACGTGCGACGTGGTTCCGTTAGCGCCCGATCGACGAAATTTCTCGCGGTAAACAAGGCCTAGGTTTGCTCAAGCAGTAACGATTTGCTCCCGAAGGTACTCGCCAACCGCGTCCATGCTTCCTCGATAGACGATTCGCTCGTGCTTTTGTCCTAGTTGATAGTCGTACATCGGGTCGTAATAGCCGGTTAACAATAGCTCGATCCATCGGAGGTGGGACTCTTGGTTCCCGCTATCGAACCCGCTTTTCATGAGGTCCAGAAGCTCACGGTAACGCGTACCCCCGAGGCGCCGGCGTATTCGCCACAGCGCGTTGATGAATGATGCGGGAACGCCGGGTACGACATATTCGTCGTAGATATTGGCGATACGCTCTTCGAGTGACAGTTCGAGAATGACCAACGGGGCGTTTTGTATGCTTAAGAAGAGGCTCTCGGGCAATGCAAGCCGGCCGATGGTTCGGCTTTCGTCCTCAACCACGACCGGGCGGTCGCGATCGATTGAAAGCAGATCGGCGGCGAGGGCGTTTTCGAATGAGATAGGTGAGGGTTGCAGCGCGATGTTGCCTCCGAATGCTGAGCCTCGATGAGCAGCCAAACGCTCCAGATCGATAGTATTTGGTAATTGTTGGAGCGCTCGAGTTTTACCGCTCCCGGTTCGCCCGCCCAGCACCAGCCAACGGTAATCTGTCGACTCTTCGATCCGTTGGAGACAATAACCGCGGAGGGCTTTGGAGCCGCCCTTCACGATAGGAATTATTGAACCAGCCTCTGCCAACCACTGGTACGCGGTACGCGAGCGAAGGCCTCCTCGCCAGCAGCAAAATAGCGCGTCTTCATGAGAGTCGACGAACGACGCCCAATCGCTCACCCTTTTGGAGCGGATACTCTCTGTAACCAGCTTTTGCCCGAGCTCGACTGCCTTCCGCTGCCCGTGGTTTTTGTAACACACGCCGACTTGCCGGCGTTCGTCATTATTCAAGATGGGGAGATTGACGGCCGAGGGGATGGATCCTTTGCCGTACTCCTCGGGCGCACGTACGTCGATCACGGGATGTCGATTTCTGAGGATACCTTGATAGTCGTCTACGACTTCAATCGCTATGGTTTTTCTCAACCGAACCGACTCAAGGTATGGGGTCGATGACGGGGCGGCCCGCTTTAAACGTATCCAAATGTTCTAAGAGTACGTCGATGACGGCGTGTTGTTCCTGACGTCGTGCTTGCTCCACCGCCTCGGTCTGTAGATCGATTGCGGTATCAAAGTCGCCACTCGCTGCGTGAGCCGCGGCCCAAGTATCCAAATAAGCTGGAGTCTGACGCGCTTTGAGGTCGCTCTCCATGATGCCGGTCATGATTTCAAGGGCGTACTGGGGTTTCCTTAATCGTTCGAGGTTGGTCACGGCAAGCGTCCATGCCACCTCGTTGACGATACTGGCATCTTTTGGCGCACTAGCGATGGCTTTGCGGAACCACCGGAATGCCCGACGGAAGCTTCTGTTTACGTGCACACCTCGAGCGTAGAGGTTGCCAACTACCAGCATCGCATCTGGGTTGTCTTGACTCGCGACTTCTCGGAGCCAATCGTACGCTTGTCGTTCGAATGGTCTGTCAACGTCTGGGTGCATGAGAAAACGCGCGTATTGGAGCTTGGCGAAGTCGTTACCAAGTTCAGCCGCCTGCACAAAGTAACCGGCGGTTTTCCCGAGATTCCGTTCGATTTGTCTGCCGTCAAAATAGAGCTGCCCGAGGTAAATTAGGGCTTGGGTATTTTCAAGGGCTGACGCCTGCTCCATTAGCTCGATACCCGTTTGCAGTTTATTGGGTCCTAATTGATCGCGAAGATAGAGAACGGCCAGCATGTACATGGCTTCGTCCGACCCTACAGCGATGGCGCGTCGGTAGTTTTCGACAGCGCGAGCGACCGCTTCCGTTCGCGCTTGCTCGTCCGTGTGACGCCGGGCTTTGGTCCACCAAACCCTAGCAAGATTGAGGTTTGCGATGACATTTCCGGAACGGATCGACGCGGAAAGCCAGTTGATCGACTCATCTAACCGGTCCTCCGACGCAAGGTAGGAGCCGATAAAGGCTTGCGCAGCCGAATCGTTACGTTGTGCGAGGAAACCGATTAGAGCTCCGGGTGTAAATTCGTCGTTTTGACCCGCCTCGCTGATTTGTTGCGCCACGACTGAGTACGCGTCCCCAAGGTTGAAAAACACGTTAACAAGGGGACCGGACGGCGGTTTTGAGGAGATGACCATCATGAACGGCCGGTCCTGGTCGCTCTGGTAAATTGACCCGACCGGGCTACGACCCAAGGCAATTATGTAGGATCGTGCTTCCGGTCCCGACAAAACCCGATAGGGGCGTTTGCGGCTCCCGTCGCCTTCGGCCTCGATTGCGCTCACGATGCGTTTCGCCCAGTCGCGATGCAATTCTGCCGTTTCGTCTTCGACACGCTCGTAAAACGAGGCTAGGGCAAGGTGTCCAGCAAGACTACCGTAATAAATATCGAGGATCGCGGTACCAATTGCCCCCAACTTTAGCGGTTCATCAATCAAAAGTTGGAGAGCTTGTTGTTCAAGTGTTGCCATTTGTTGGAGGCGTTGAGGCAAGTCAGGGGTGTCTAAAAACGCAAGCTTCATCTCCTCGACGGAAACGTCCTCTCCGATTTGTATCGATTGGATGAGGTCTAAGTAGTCCGCGGGTTGGGTTGAAGTGGTTGTACATCCCGAGATGGCGAGCAGGCAACAGAAAACCGTCGTCACGGCTAGGTTTTGCATCGAGGCAGTGTATCGTATTCGTGCGAACGGGTGAGGCAGGCTGGTATGATCGGAAGCGAGAAGTGAGGGGATCTGCGCATGGCACTGGAATACAAGCTACGGCTACCACTTGAGAGCGAAGCGCTGCCAGGACGAGCCGAGGCTGTACCCGTCCCGCCAAGCCACTTTGTTCATGGAAGACCGCTTGAGCCTCCGTTTCCACAGCAGATGGAACTGCTCGTGGTAGGCATGGGATGTTTTTGGGGTGCGGAGAGATTGTTTTGGCAAACAGATGGGGTGTATACCACCGCGGTGGGGTATGCAGGCGGGCACACGAAAAATCCGACGTACGAAGAGGTTTGCTCTGGCCTTACCGGACATACCGAAGCGGTTCTCGCGGTTTATGACCCCACGGTGGTCACGTATTCGGCGCTGTTGAAGGTTTTTTGGGAAGGGCATGATCCCACCCAAGGGATGCGTCAAGGCAACGATCTCGGGACTCAGTACCGCTCCGGGCTGTACTTCCATAGTGACGAACAGATGGACGTCGCTATTCGTTCGCGCGACGAATATCAACGACGATTGCACAGCGCGGGGTTGGGCGAAATATCGACAGAAATCTTGAAAGCGCCATCATTTTTCTATGCTGAGCATTACCATCAGCAATACCTCGCGAAAGTTCCTGGGGGCTACTGTGGTTTGGGGGGTACGGGTGTCACGTGTGGGGTCGAGCCGTTGGTTAGGGCCTGAGGCGAAAGCCGGCCTCCTTATTGTCCTTCGTCCGATTCGGCGACCAACGATAAAACTCCCCGGTTGCTACCGGGGAGTTGGTACACGTCGAGTGAGCCGTTCAGTATTTGGAGCACGGCCAGACCACCGTGAACACGCGGCGGCCGACGGTTCGAATTTGCCCAACACTAGAACTCTGGCGTCTATCCGTTAACCCCGTTTACACTGACAAACTTTGTTTGAAAAAGGTTGTAACGGGGCTAGTCAAACGTGTTTCGGTCGACAACATACGATGTGTAGATCTTGGAGCCACGAACAAATAAAAGGATGGCTTGCTTGTGAGAGCAGGATGGTGAGATGACCTACCCCCTCAACGGAGTTCGAGTCCTCGATCTTTCCAGGGTGCTGGCGGGTCCCTTTGCCGGTCGGATGTTGTCGGATCTTGGTGCAGACGTCGTCAAGCTGGAACCCCCACAACAGGATCTCACGCGTCTTTGGGGCGCAGTGATAGGTAATGTCCCCGGTTACTTCCATCAACAAAACGCGGGCAAACGCGATGTATGCATCGATCTTTCGGTACGCGACGGGTTGGCGTTAGCCAAACAACTAGCGGCGAACGCCGACATCGTGATCGAGAATTTCCGACCCGGCGTGATGGATCGGCTTGGACTGGGTTATGAGCAACTAAAAGCGGTGAGAAAAGACCTAATCCTTCTTTCAATCTCGGGATTTGGACAAGATAGCCCGGAGTCCCAGAGGATGGCGTACGCGGCCGTTATTCATGCTGAATCGGGCTTGGTGCAGCGTCAGGCCCGGGATGGTCGTCCTCCGCAAGATGTAAGGGTGTCCCTATCAGATACCAACGCAGCGCTGCACGGTCTCGTCGCTGTACTTGCGGCAATGCATCTACGGCAAACGACCGGCCTCGGTCAGCACATCGATATCTCGATGCTTGATGCCACCGTCGTGACGGATGATCAACTGCTTTATCACTTGGAAGATTCTCACGAAACGGGACCCGCGGTATCGGATATTTGGGACACAGGGTTTGGACCGATCCTCATCGCAGGGGATTTTCGACATATTTGGCGCCAATTGAACACCCGCATGGGTATCGAAGACCCCACTCGGAAAGGGGCCTCGTTGGAAGAAAAGATACAACGACGACGCGCATCGGCCGCGGCTTTCTTCAAATCGCTGCAAAATAGGATCAAAGCTCAAGAAATTATGGAGTCGTTGGGCCTCGCTTGGGGAGAGGTTCGTGATAGTTCAACACTGTTGGATTCAGAGACTGTGAGGCATCGAGGTGTACTTACTGAAGTTGATGACCGGGCGGGTGGATCGCGAGTCATTCCACAGAGTCCATATCGCTTCTCAGATGCTGAAGCGGCGGTGAGAGGCGGGGCGCCGCATCTCGGCGAACACAACGAGGAGGTCCTTAGGGAATGGTTGGAACTGAAGGACGAGGAAATTGACCGTTGGCTCGCATCGGATGCTTTAGTTAGCGCGGATTTGTGACGAACATGGCAAGAATAGGGGTAGGAATCGATTTTGGGACAACGAACTCGACGGCGGCTGTGTTCGATGGGGAAAACGTTTCGCTCATTGGACTCGAGTCCGATTCTCCCATCATGCCTTCGGCAACGTACATCGACGCGGATCTTCAGACGACCACGGGTCAAGCAGCGATCGATCGTTACATTGAGGGCAATACGGGACGAACAGTAGAACTCGTCCCGGAGGTCATTGGCCGTGCAACGCTGGCAGTGGGCGCGGCCGACCCTAGCGGTCAACGACCAGCTGAAACGCTGACCCACGCCGTGTATGGCGCGTCCATGATCGACACAGGGTTACGTGGACGGTTATTTCGGGGTACGAAGCGGTTGTTGGGAAACGAACGTGTCCAACGCCTGATGGTATTCGATCACCCTTTTCGGCTCGTCGCGTTGATCACGCCGATATTGCTTCGGATACGCCAAGAGCTTGAAACGGCAGGAATCGACGTCAGTTCCGCCTGCGTCGGTCACCCCGTTAATTTTGAGGGGCGAGACGTAGAACGCAATGAAGTTGCGTTAAGCCGATTGGGCGAAGCATATGGTCACGCAGGCGTCAAAGATCATCGGTTTTATCCGGAACCTATTGCGGCGGCGGTGAGTTTCTTACACGAAAAGCCCGCTGCGGCGGGCGACGTGATACTCACGGTTGATTTTGGCGGTGGAACGCTAGATTTTTGTGTCTTGGAACGTCGTTCGGGAAGCGATTTTTCGGTGGTCGCCACGCACGGAATTGCGTTAGGGGGCGATCACATCGATCAACGCATATTCAGTCGGTTGCTTTTTCCACTGTTGGGGAAAGGAGAACGATGGCGACGTCGGGGAACCGATCGCCAAGAGATCGAAACCCAGTTTCCCTTCGAGGATTATGAGGATCTCCTCCTGAACTGGGCTGTTACGTATTTGTTAAACCAAAATCGATACACCACACCGGTTCTCGAATGTATTTCGCAAGGCGGCGAAGCTCGACTAAAATTTCGTCGTTTGCGCGAACTCATTCAACAGAACTATAGCTACCTGGCGTTTCAAGGCATCAAGGATTTTAAGGCCGAATTGTCTTTTGCCGACTCCGCCGTACTGGACATCGCGGAGATCGACATCGAGGCCGCGCTCACTCGGGTAGAGTTCGAAGACGTCATCGATGACTCGCTCACGCGAGTTGAAGAAGCCGTACTGGAAACGATTCAGCGAGCCAACATTGTCGCCAACGACGTTGACATTGTGCTCCGGACGGGCGGATCGTCGTTGATTCCAGCCGTGCACCACTTACTGAATAACCATTTCCCGGAGCGCGTCGTAGATCACGACCCTTTTACCAGTGTCGCCGCAGGCCTCGCGATTGCGGACTACCACGATTATCAGATGGGGTGAATGCGTAGTGAAGGATATCGTTTTCGAGCAAATACTTTGTCAATTTACGGACGCTGTTGAAACCGGCGATGGGCGAAAGCTCGCGGAACTTTTTACAGTAGATGGGGTTTATAACGACTGTTTTTATGGTGCTTTTCAGGGTAGGGACGCCATTGCCAGCATGCTGCGAGATCACTTCTGGGGTCATGCGGAAGGATTTCGGTGGCAGATGTTCGAACCGATAGCAAACGCTACGGTAGGGTATGCCAGGTATCGATTTAGTTACCTCTCAAAGCTTGATGGCGTCGAAGGCGAGCGCGTGGTGTTTGAGGGTATGAGTCAATTTATGTTGGATGCAGGTTTCATTCGCGTTTATCGAGAAGAATTCAACACAGGTATTGCTATCTCACAGTTGAAATTCCCGGCTGAGCGCATTGCACGCCATTTGGCTCGAAAAGCGGCGGATGTACGTGCCAGCGACACTTGATCTAATCGTCCGGAGCCACGTAGTTTGGGTCTAACACCTTGAAGAACGTCTGTAATGCCCGGTAGGTCAATCCCCAAACGAAGTGCTCGCCGTTAAGTCGATAGCCATTGAATACGGTTGAGCTTGAGCCGACGGGGCGGGTTTCGGTATCGCTGAGAGAACGGTCAAGCATGTGGTCGAGCGGCCCCCAGACAATCTCGTCAACTTCATGATTTAGGCGAAAGGCTGGAATGGTGTCGATTTGGAAGAGGAAGGGGGCCACAAGCATATCCCTTGTTCGACCACGCGGCATCGCGCGCTGTTCTGAGAGCGGTCCAAGGAAGGTTGCTGCATCGAGATCAAGTCCAATTTCTTCTTGTGTCTCTCTAACGGCAGTCGCTTTGAGACTGACGTCGTCGGAGTCGCGATGCCCGCCCGGAAAAGCCATGTGGCCCGACCACGGATCGCCGTCGTGTTGTGCACGCTTGATGAAAAGGATTCTCGATCCCTCGGCGGTCTCGTGAAGAACGATGGCGACGGCCGCTTGCCGGGTTTCTTCACTAACGGGAAACCGCACGGGCTGATGCGCGGCGACGCACGCCCGTATGTGCTGGATGCTTAGGTGGGACACGCGCTTATGATAGCTTGATCGTCGCGAGTCTGAGGTAGGGAGCGAAAATTTGTTGGATAGTAGTGCCAATCGGTGCTTTGTTTGTGGGCCTGGAAACCCTCACGGTCTTGGGGTCCAATTTCGATTGGATGGTGACGTCTGCAGGGCCGAATTCGTTCCCACAGAAAACTACACGGGCTATAACGGGATCGTCCACGGTGGGATTCTTTTTTGTTTGCTTGATGATGTCATGGCCAACTGGCTCTTTCTAAAGGGCGAACGTTGTTTCACGGCGCGAGCCGATGTCAGGTATCGACAACCACTCCCGGTTGGTACCGCGGTGCGGATGGAAGGTCGGTTGTTGCGACGCAAAGGCCGAGTTGCGCAGATCGAGGGCAAGGTCCTTCGTCAGGACAACGATACTGTCGTCGTCGAAGCGACGGGCAGTTTTATGGTGGACGCATAATTAGTCGAAGCGGAACCGACTAGCGACGAGACAGCCAATTCGTTGAGATACAGAGTTTCGAGCCTAGTACATGGGTTAGCATCCTTGTGGATCCAATCGGAGACATTCTTATGGCGGAAGCGGCACAAGTAGATCGAGAAAAGCTAGAAATCTACCTCAAACAGGTGAGTCAACAAGTGATGGCTGGCTTTAACTGCAGCCTCTCTCACGTCGGAGACAAACT
>ENA-UPTF01000104-UPTF01000104.1-marine-metagenome-genome-assembly--contig:-NODE-104-length-56881-cov-8.565981_pt1 | contig 56881 bp, 47 predicted proteins | sample MGYA00238166_ERZ767019 | MGnify/ENA primary metagenome ERZ767019 (study PRJEB28930, sample SAMN06266391) | marine metagenome | isolation source: Sea water from 250 m depth | place: Atlantic Ocean | study... | reverse complement strand
TGATGGTTATGGAACTTTTTTAGGAAAAGGACAGCATCCGGTTTTTTTCATAAATTTGAGAATAGACCCGACTGAAATTGATGTGAATGTGCATCCGGCAAAGACAGAAATACGTTTCCGGAACAACCAGCTGGTTCACACCATTTTAGTAGATCAAATTTCCCGTGCTCTTAAAGATTGTGCTAGCCGCAGGTTTTTTGGGCGAGAACATTCACATTCGCAAATGTCACGTACTGAGTTATCCGGACAAATTGAGTTACCAATGGAAGATCCTTTGACTTTGGGAAGCCCGTCTTCCGGAATGATGTTTTCAACAAACAAAAAACGTATCTCAGAAGCAAGGGACTTGCCGCCACGAGGTTCGCTGAAACACAAAAAAACACAAATAATATCAGTATTTCCACAAGAAAATCGTATTGCTGAAATTCGCAAGGGATCAAAAAAAACGCAGGATTCCGCTTCAACAACAACTTTGGAAACTCCGGACTCCGCTCCGGGGAATCTTCCGGAAAACGAGATACGTAATCTCTGTCTAATTTCACCTCTGCCGTTGGTTCCAAAAAAAATAAGGGTGCTTGGTCAGTTCCGGAAGACATACATTATTGCGGAAAATGATGCGGGGTTGGTGCTGATTGAACAGCGAGCGCTCCACGAACGTTTGATTTATGATACTTATGTGGAGTCACTGCAAAAAAAAGAGGTGAAGATTCAGACTTTTAAAGTTTCACTTTTATTGGAACTGTCTCCCCAGGAATCAGTGTTGCTGGAACAATCTTTAGTACCATTAGCCCTTTCCGGTTTTGCAGTCAGTCCATTTGGAGGGAGTACTTTTGCAGTAGATTCGATTCCGGAATACTTGAGTGAAGATCAAGTAGAAAAAGTGGTCAGGGAAATCCTTGATCGACTGGCATTGTTTGGCAAGAGAGGTCAAAACGAAGAAATATTACGGGACGTCTGTCAAGTGGTTTCAGAGCATGCATCTATGCCATATGAGCAGGAACTTGGGCAGTCTGAAATGGATTGTTTGCTGGCACAGTGGGAAGAATTGGACAGTCCGATGGCATCCATCAAGGAAGCCCCCATTATGGTGGAATTTTCTCTACAAGAACTGGAAAAAAGGTTGAGGCGTTGATCGGGGTTATTTACTTATTTGGAATTGACTTGAAACTGCCGGAAGTCCAAATGGTAAAATAACATGATATTAACAACCAAAACTAAAATGGAAAACACCCACCACAAACTAATAATTTTAGGCTCCGGTCCTGCGGGATTGACTGCGGCAATTTATGCGGCAAGAGCCAACTTAAATCCTGTTGTCATCTCTGGACGAGAGGCAGGAGGACAATTGATGATCACTACAGACGTTGAAAATTATCCTGGTTTTCCAGATGGAATTCAAGGTCCGGAAATGATGGATCTCCTGAAAGCCCAGGCCGCTCGTTTTGACACAGAATTTTTTTCCGGTGATGTGGTAGAAGTTGATTTGTCACAGCGACCATTTAAACTTACGTTGGAAAACAAAGATACGTTGACCTGCGATTCACTGATTATTTCGTCTGGAGCCTCCGCGAGATGGCTTGGAATGGATTCAGAAAAAGAATACAGCGGTAGGGGGGTTTCTGCCTGTGCAACCTGCGACGGATTTTTCTTCCGTGACCAGGATGTGGCCGTTGTAGGCGGAGGTGATACTGCGCTGGAAGAAGCTCTGTATTTGGCAAATATCTGTAAAAGTGTGACAATGATTCATCGACGCGATGAATTCCGAGGCAGCAAAATTATGCAGAAACGTGCTTTTGATCACAAGAAAATCTCAATATTATGGGATACTGTTGTTGAAGAAGTAGTGGGTAACTCCAAGGACGGAATGACGTCCCTGAAAGTGAGGAACGTTAAAACGGATAAAGTTAAAGAACATCCTATTACAGGATTGTTCATTGCGATTGGACACACTCCAAATACAAATTTATTCAAAGATCAGTTGATTATGGATAAAAACGGTTATCTGAAAGTCACGCCTGGCACGACATATACGTCTGTCGAAGGCGTTTTTGCTTCAGGAGATGTTCAGGATCATGTTTATCGGCAAGCCGTTACTGCTGCAGGAACCGGATGTATGGCGGCCATTGATGCAGAGCGTTGGCTGGCTGAACAAATATGCTGAACATAATTACCACTGCAGGAAACTAAATAACAAAATTGCCTGTAGTGAATATTTTATAAAAAAACAAATGAAAATATTAAAACAAAATGAACAACAAATCTTTACCTGCAATTGTTGCAGTTCAAACTACTGTGATGCTGGGACTGCTGTATTACTTATGGAATCAGGAAACAAACGAAATATTAAATGAAAAAAACTTTCTTTTTTTAGCAATTTTTTCTATCTCATGCCTATTACTGGCGATAGTTCTACATTTCAAAAAGCCTATCACCTACGAAGAAGGTACTCGCCGAGATGGGACAGTTAAATGGTTTAATCCAAATAAAGGTTTTGGATTCATAGAACAGGACACCGGAGACGACCTTTTTGTCCATCAGTCTGAAATTCGGCAGGCTGGTTTTCGTTTTCTTAACCTGGGGGACCGTGTTGAGTTTGAAGTCGGCCCAGGAAAAAAAGGGCCGGTTGCTCTCAAAGTAACTCGTACTAAGGCGGCAGATCCAGAGAAATATCCCAATTTTAACGAAGAGCCTGACGAAGCTCTGATTAATAAAGTTTCTGAAACACAATTAAACTGAAAAATGAACCAGGAAAAACTCGTATTAGCTTATTCCGGTGGTCTGGATACTTCAGTTCTTGTCCATTGGCTTGCTCAACAAGGATATGAAGTAATTGCACTATGTCTTGATTTAGGACAGAAAGTTGAAGATTTGGATGCCATCCTTGAAAAAGGTAAAAAAGCTGGTGCAGCAAAAGTTCTAATCGAAAATGTTGAAGAAGAATTTGTTCAGGATTATGTTCTGCCCTCTATTCAATGGAATGCGCTTTATGAAGGAACTTATTTGCTGGGGACTTCATTAGCACGGCCTTTGATTTCCAAAAAACAGATAGAAGTTGCAGGGCGGGAAGGTGCTGTTGCTGTAGCACATGGCGCAACCGGAAAAGGTAATGATCAAGTCCGTTTTGAGTTAAGCTATTATGCGCTCAATCCTAATATTCGTGTAGTAGCACCATGGAAAATTCCTGAGTTTTACAAAAAATATCCCGGTCGTACAGAATTATTAGCCTATGCAGAAAAATACGGTATTCCGGTCAAGGCTTCCAAAGAACAACCCTGGAGTTCAGATGAAAATCTTATGCACATCAGTTTTGAATCTGGTATGTTGGAGGACCCCTGGCAAGCTCCACTACCGGAAATGTTCGAATTGTCACAGTCGCCGAAAGAGGCTCCAGTTGAGTCTCAGGAGATTCTTATTGAATTTCTAAAAGGAAATCCGGTCGCGGTTGATGGGAAAAAATTTTCTCCGGCAAAATTGTTGACATATCTAAATGAATTGGGCGGGAGACATGGAATTGGCCGGATTGATATGGTAGAGTCCCGTTTTGTCGGCATGAAAAACAGGGGGGTGTATGAAACACCAGGTGGTACTATTTTACACATTGCACATCGGGCAATGGAGTCAATTACCTTGAACCGTGGTGTAATTAATCTCAAGGATTCACTAATGCCGCGCTTTGCGCAACTGACCTACGATGGTTTTTGGTTTTCACCTGAAATGGAAATTTTGCTGGAAATGGTGAAAAAAACTCAGGAACCGGTTAATGGTACAGTCCGTCTGGAACTTTACAAAGGCAACTGCATGGTGACTGGCCGTAAATCACCAAACAGCCTCTATGATGAGGATATGGCAACAATGGAAGCGGACCAGGGTACTTATGATCCACAGGATGCCATTGGTTTTATCAAACTTCATGCCCTGCCGTTACGTATTCAAGCAGGTTTGAAAGCTAATTCTAAAACTTAGAGCCGGACTTTACTCAAACTATTTTCCAACCTGGTAAGAAGAATGAAGCTGCAAAAATTATTTCCTCTACTCACTGTGGTATTTTTTCTTTCCACCTGCATTTTGCTGTATCTCCTTTATTTTTCTGTTCCACAAACTTTACCAATCTCACAGTCGGCCCAGATCGAAATTACTGTTCCAGAACAAACAGTGATTTCTCCTGAAAATCCTCAAATTTCAGAGGAGGAAATTCAACGTTTACTGGATATTGAAAACGAACAAAAAGAACTTGTATTACTCTTTGAACGTGTTTCTGCTGATCTGAAAGAAGCCACTGGTTCCAAACAAATTCTGAATCAACTTTCCTTGGGACGTTTTATTTTGCGGGATTTCGAAAAACGTTTTTTGAACAATAAGCTTTTCCGCAAAGCTGGAGGGTTTTTAAGTTTCATGAGGGAAAAAACAAAATCTTATTTGAGATCAGGAAAACTTGCTGTAAATCCTGCTGGAATCAAAAAGAAAGATTTGCTTAACTTCCGCAGGGAACTCACCAGTTGGCTCTTGACGCGCAGCAACGAAGAAATTGAGGCTGTGGCGAGGTTTTTGAGTTTTTTCTATGCAGAAACACTTTATGATATTCCAATGACGATGTTGGCTTCCAGGTTGACTCCTGAACTGGAGGAAATTAATTTTAGTACACCGGTGCTTCTGCAAAAAGTTCTAACTACTGCAAGCAGAGATGTCAACGGTGAAATGAATGAAAAAAGGCCTACTGATGTTGCAGAATATTCGATGGCACAGCAGTTCTTTTTTCGCAGGGGTCCGAAAATATCCGCAAAGGCAGTTGTCTTTTTGAAGGCATACCTCAGTTACACCGATCTGTAATCCATTTGAATGAGTCTGTTGAGAACTTGGTTCTCTTGTCTAAATCCAACGCAGGAATAGTGTCATCTTCAGTTTCACTCTAATTATCAATGGCCCAACAAAATGGAAATTCGGGTTCTCAGTAGTGATGATGTTCAAAAAGCCCTTCCGATGGCAGAAGCAATCGAGGGCATGAAGCGTGCGTATAGCCGGCTTTCGTCCGGACGGGTTGAGATGCCTCTCCGCAGCCGTGTCCATGTTCCTGAGCAGGAAGGAGTGCTCCTGACAATGCCTGCCGCGCTTCCGGACGACAGTGAAATGGCTGTAAAACTGGTAACTGTTTTTGGCAAAAATCCAGCCCGTGGATTTCCCCTGATTCATGCTGCCGTGCTTGTGTTGGACACCGAAAACGGTCAAATCAAAGCCCTGATGGATGGAGAAGTTTTGACTGCAGTTCGTACCGGAGCTGGAGTCGGAGCCGCTACAGAATTGCTTGCGTCTACGGATGCGGTTTCTGTCGGAATAATCGGCAGCGGAAAACAGGCCTGTTCACAACTGGATGCTGTTTGTACTGTTCGCAGTATTCGGCAAGCGTGGGTTTATAGTCCAAACCCTGAACATGCACAAAATTTTGTGGAAGAAATGTCCGGAGTTGGTCCAATTCCAAAGGATATTCGAGCAGTTACTTCTCCTGCAGAAGCCGTAAAAAATGCAGACATTGTCTGTACTGCCACCACTTCCTCTACTCCTGTTATTTCCTTTAAGAACCTCAAACAGGGGGCTCATTTAAATGCAGTTGGTTCTTTTCAGCCATCAATGCAGGAAATCGATTCAGATACTATTCAAAATGCTCTTGTCTTCGTTGATTCACGTGAATCTGCACTGATCGAAACTGGAGATATAGTCACTCCGCTTAAACAAGGTTTGATCACAGCAGACAAAATTGTTGCAGAAATAGGAGAACTCATCAATGGAACAAAATCCGGACGAACCTCACCTGAACAACTGACATTTTTTAAATCCTGTGGAGTAGCCGTACAGGATGCCGTCTCTGCCGGTATTGCTTTGAAAAACGCAGAGCGTGAAAATCTCGGAACAATTGTCTCTATATAAAAAATGTCCAGACTGCCAAAAACTGCCTCGGTAGTAATTCTCGGAGGTGGAGTCATGGGTGCAAGCACTGTTTATCACTTGGCAAGCCGCGGCTACAAAGACGTTTTGCTTCTGGAACGCGAAAAGTTTTTCGGTACCGGCGCAACCGGACGTTGTGCCGGAGGAATTCGTTATCAGTTCAATACTGAAGTCAACATCCGGCTTTCCCAAAAAAGTCTTCCCATGATTGATGCTTTTGAGGAAGAAACCGGACAATCGGTGTTGGTGCAAAAATGTGGATATTTGTTTGCACTGACTCGGGAAAAAGATGTAGAGGTGTTCCGGAAAACGGTTGAACTTCAACGTTCCCTCGGCGTTCAAACCGAATGGCTTACCGGAGATGAAGTACGCAGTATTGCCGCTCCCTGCTACTTCCCGGATGCACTTGCTGGAAGCTTTAACGCGGAAGACGGACTGGCAGACCCCAACAGTATCGTGATGGGTTACATCAATGCTGCGCGTCGTCATGGAGCAGTCTGCATTACTGATTGTTCTGCAATCGGTATTGATGTAAAAAATAATCAAATTCGGAAAGTTCAAACATCTCTTGGAACCATTGAAACTAAAACTGTAGTCAATGCCTGTGGACCATGGAGCGCAAGCCTTGGAAAAGAGATTAGTCTCGAAATTTCAGTATTTCCTCTGCGGCGTCAGTGGTTTGTCACTGAAGCAATTCAGGAACTTCCGGAAGACTTCCCGTTTGTCATTGATTTTGCGCAAAGTCTCTATTTTCACCGGGAAGGTTCCGGACTGCTTACGGGCATGTCGAATCCCAACGAAAAAATTGGAGATGATCAAAGAGTTGATTCCGAGTGGGAATTGAAACACATCGAATCTGCAATACGGCGAATGCCCTTGCTGGGAAACTCCGGAATCCAGGCACGACAAGCTGGACTGTACGAAATGACTCCGGATGCACACCCCATCATCGGCCCTACACCGTTGGAAGGATTTTACTTGCTTAGCGGATTTTCAGGACACGGATTCATGCAGGGCCCAATTTGTGGAAAATTGATGACCGAAATTCTCATAGACGGTGAAGCCACCACCGTTGACATCAGCAAGTTGGATTACAACCGATTTGCTGAAAAGCGCTTGATTCCGGAATACAACGTAGTTTGATTAACGTTTCCGGATTGCATCACTGTCAATTATGCTTTAAAATGATTGATCAAAACTGTCATATTATTTAAAGTTACTCGAAACAACCTTTCCAGGGAAAAACTATGCTCAACGAAAACACGGTTGCAAAAATTTTGGAGTATGGACTTCAGCAGGGGGCAGACTTTACTGAAGTTTTTGTAGAGGACTCTGTTGCTTCTTCTATCAATCTACTTGATCAGAAAATTGAAGAGATCAATTCCTCAAACTCATTTGGAATAGGGGTGCGTCTTCTTTACGGCAACGAAGCCTATTACGGTTACAGCAGTGATCCTGACGAAGCCAATTTGCTGAAACTAACCGGCAATTTAGGGCAATCCCAGAAAGAAGGGCAGTCCGGAGATATGCAATCCATTCAGCCTCAGTCCATCGAAGACATTCATCATATAGCCGTAAATCCAGAAACTGTGAGCAAGTCTGAGCGCGTTGAACTGCTAAGGGAACTGGATAACAAAACCCGTAATCACGGTGACGATATTCAACAGGTCACAGTCAACATGTCTGAAAAAAAACGTTCGGTAGTTATAGCCAACAGCGATGGTTTATGGGCCGAGGACTCACGAAATTATTCCAGGATGCGTCTTTCTGCAGTTGCAGAAAAAGGCGATGGACCCCAAACTGCGGCTGAAAGTCCAGGAGTTTTGGGTGGTTATGAATTTTTTCAGGATTTGAATTTGGAGGAACTTGCAGAAAATGCGGCACAATCAGCGTTGCGTATGGCCGCTGCAGGATACATCGATGGAGGAAAAATGCCTGTGATTTTGGGTAATGGATTCGGCGGTGTTATTTTCCACGAGGCTTGCGGTCACCCATTGGAAACAGAAGCGATCCGAAAAAACGCATCTCCTTTTTGCGAAAAAATAGGAAAGCGTGTCGGCCAGTCGATTCTTACTGCAATAGACGATGGAACTATTGCAAACAAATGGGGTTCGTGTAATGTGGACGACGAAGGTACGCCGACGCAAAAAACCGTACTAATCGAAAACGGAATACTCAATAATTACCTCAGTGACCGTATCGGTGCAGGTCAAGTCGGTATTTCCCGTACCGGTTCTGCACGACGCGAATCGTACAAATTTGCTCCGGTTTCCCGTATGCGCAACACCTTTATTGCTCCCGGACCGCACGAGATTGAAGAAATGCTGCGTTCCATTAAATTTGGCCTGTATGCAAAAAAAATGGGTGGCGGATCTGTCAATCCGGGGACTGGTGAATTCAATTTTGCAGTGCAGGAAGGTTATGCTATCCGCAATGGCAAAATCGCTGAACCAGTGCGCGGAGCAACGCTGATCGGCAAGGGGTTCGATGTCCTGTCGCAAATTTCGATGATTGCCGATGATCTGGATTTGGCGGCAGGAATGTGCGGAGCGGCCAGTGGCTGGGTTCCGACAACTGTTGGTCAGCCCACTTTGAAAATTGACTCAATTCTTGTCGGTGGACGATAATTTTTTTTAAAACTGTTTCTACTTCAGTAGATCGGCAAACAGATAAGAAACACTTAATGCGATTTTTCGAGAAGTCAGTAGAAACCATGCCCCGCGAAGCATTGGAATTACTACAAATCGAAAAGTTGTATTCCATGCTGGAAAAAATTTATGGGAGCAACCGTTTTTATACGGGAAAGCTGGAAGCCGCGGGAATTCATCCGGAAGCGATACAAACCTTAAGTGATTTGGCGAGTTTACCACTGACTACCAAAGCGGAGTTAGTACAAGCCCAGGAGGATGCTTTGCCTTTTGGAACCAATGCGACTTTCCCGGAATCCGCTTACTCTCGTTTTCACCAGACATCCGGAACCACCGCAACTCCTCTGCGAGTTATAGACACCCCGGAAAGTTGGGAATGGTGGGGGCGTTGCTGGGGTTATGTTTTGGCAGGAGCAGGTTTGACGGAAAATGATCGTTTGTTTGTACCATTTTCTTTTGGACCATTCATTGGTTTTTGGGCAGCAGTCGAGGGTGCAAAAGGAATTAAAGCCTTGATGATTCCTGGCGGAGGGCGGGATTCATTGCAACGGTTGCATTTGATGAAAGAACTTGGTGCGACGGCCATGTGCTGTACTCCAACTTATGCTTTGCGTTTGGCGGAAGTGGCTCGGGATTCCGGATTTGATTTGTGTGAAATTCCATTGAAAACTTTGATTCATGCCGGAGAACCTGGAGCCAATATTCCGGCAACTAAAGCCCGTATTGAATCTGTTTGGAACACAAAATGTTACGATCACGCGGGGGCTTCAGAAGTAGGGGCACACAGTTTTGAATGCGTAATTCAACCAAACGGAACACATGCCATCGAAAGTGAATTCATAGTTGAGGTTTTGAATCCGGAAACTCTGGAACCGGTTCCGGCAGGAGAACAAGGCGAACTGGTTATCACCAATTTGGGGCGCATCGGTTATCCGGTAATCCGTTACCGTTCCGGAGATCTTGTACGGCTTAATCCGGAGTCTTGCGAATGCGGGCGCACTTTTGTTCGTTTCGAAGGCGGGGTTCTGGGACGGTCAGATGACATGGTGGTTGTGCGTGGAATCAATGTTTTTCCCAGCGCAGTGGAAAATTTAGTTCGTCAATGTGAGGCAGTTGAAGAATTCCGGATCACGGTTTCAACTGAACGGAAAATGGCACATTTGACGATTGATTTGGAAATAAGCAAAAACGCTGACGAAGAAACTTCTCGACATACTGTGGACCAAGCAATACAGAACGAATTGAGTTTACGCCCGGAAATAAAAGTTGTGCCTTCCGGAACTCTGCCCCGTTTTGAAATGAAGGCCAAACGCTTTCATGTGGAAAAATAAGTTAGCCACAGAGAACACGGATAAAAACGGATAGAAAAATATCCGTGGCTATCTGCGCTAATTTGTGGCTGATAAAAAAAGAAAATTAATATGAAACAACTCTTAACTCTTAAAATCAACGGCGAAACTCACGAGGTTTGGACTTCGACTCACAAAACTTTGCTGGAAGTTTTGCGTGAAGATTTGTACCTCACCGGAACCAAACACGGTTGTGAGTTGGGTGAGTGCGGAGCTTGTTCGGTGTTGATTGAAGGAGAACCGGTTTTGGCCTGTCTTATTTTGCCTGTTGAGGTGCAGGGACAGGAGATCCAAACCATTGAAGGTTTAGCAAAAAATGGGGTTCCGCATCCACTGCAAACCGCTTTTGCAGAACAAGGCGCATCGCAATGCGGTTACTGTTCTCCGGCAATGTTGATGACCGCCAAAGCCCTGCTTGAAATAAATTCAAATCCGGATTCAAATACTATTCGAAAAGCCCTGTCCGGAACTTTGTGTCGCTGTACCGGGTACTCAAAAATCATAGAAGCCGTAGAGCAAGCTGCTGGAGAATTAGCAGTGATGCGGCAAAATTCCTAAATGTTCGAAGTAGAGTCACTATGAAGATTAAAATGCGTTTTTTAAGAATCATAACAGGTATTGGGATCACACTTTTAGTGTCTTCCTGTTCGGTTAGCACTTTTGGAAAATTTCAGGCAGATGAAGGAATTCCGTCTTTCATCCAAGTTGGAAAGACAACGAGAGAAGAAATCATGACCACTTTGGGAGAACCTCTGGTTCATCGCTTCGTGGTCGGCAAAGAAACGCTCATTTACAATCATGAACGGGGAGAATACATTTTTCTCTATGGAACTTATGAAGGAAATGAATTGGTGATTCGTCTTACAGATCAAATCGTTTCTGAAGTGAAACTTGAAAAAACTGGCAGTGGATGGGGATTTTTTGCTCCGGCAACTTCCAACAATCCCGGTACAAGAAGAAGCGCAAGGTAATCGTATGAAGAAATATTACTTTTTATTGCCGATCACCGGCATCTTACTTTTCATGTTGCTCGTTGGATGTGCCAAAACTCGAATTGGAAAAGTGGAATTATCCGATGAAAAACTGCCAAATTTTCTCAAAGTAGGAACAACGAGGGCACAAGAAGTTTTGGAACAGATTGGAGAACCTTTCGGCAACCGCGAACAAGAGAATCGTTCGGCAATGATCTTCATCGATTTTCAGGAAGATTATGTCAATTTATTAATCACAAAGATTCGGCGGGAAAAGGCATATCGGCTGGATTTGGTTTTTCAAGATGATATTTTGCAAAAAGCAGAAATCAAAAAAGAAGGATGGGGATTTGGTGCAAATATGGATCCTCAACTTTTACAATTGCTGGCCAGATAAAACACTGTTTTTTCATTTTTTCAAGCATCAAATAGTTTATGAGTGAAAACAAAGATTTCCAAGCGGGCCTTACATGGATTGGTAAATCTTGGGCTCAAGTAGACGGTTTGGCCAAAGCCAAAGGTGAGACCGTTTATGCTGATGACATGTTTTTACCGCGAATGCTCTTTGCCAAAATGTTGCGCAGTCCTCACCCGCACGCTCGGATCAAAAGCATTGATTTGACACAGGCTTTGAAACGACCCGGAGTCGTGGCGGCCATGACGGGCAAAGATTTGCCGATTCCTTTTGGGATTTTGCCGGTGAGTCAGGACGAGGAATCGTTGTGTGTGGACAAAGTGCGCATGATTGGCGATCCGGTGGCGGCAGTGGCGGCCATTGAAGAAGAAACAGCTGAGTCTGCACTCGAAGATATAGTCGTCGAATATGAGCTTTTGCCGTCTGTTTTGACCATTGAAGACGGTTTAAAATCCTTGGAAGAAACTGATATTTCAAAAACGCAAATTCACGAATATGCCGATTCCGGAAATATTCACAAACAAGTGGCTCTCGAATTTGGCGACATCGAAACCGGATTTGCAGAAGCAGACCATATTCGCGAAGAACTTTATTATTACGAAGGCAACACGCATTTGCCGATGGAACAACACTCTGCCGTCGCTCAACACGGAGCCGATGGAAGGATCACGCTGTGGTCTTCCACGCAAACTCCGCACTATGTTCACCGTGCTTTGGCCAAAGTTTTGGAAATGCCGGCCAGTCAAATTCGTGTAATTGCGACTCCGGTTGGTGGAGGATTTGGCGGAAAAACGGATCCGTTTCAACATGAAATGGTTGTGTGCAAACTGGCCATGATGACAGGTCGTCCGGTAAAATTGACTTTGACCCGCGAAGAAGTTTTTTACACACATCGTGGACGTCATCCGGTATTGATGTGGGTCAAAGCCGGAATGAAGTCAGACGGTTCAATCACAGCTTTGCATTTTCGTAATTTTCTGGATGGCGGAGCATACGGAAGTTACGGTGTTGCCAGTACCTTTTACACCGGTGCTTTGCAGACAGTGACGTATCCGATTGCAAATTACAAATTTGAAGCGATGCGGGTTTTCACCAATAAAGCTCCATGCGGTCCCAAACGAGGACACGGCACGCCGCAGCCCCGTTTTGCGCTGGAAGTTTTGCTTGACAAATTTGCTGAGGATTTGGAACTGGATCCGGCAGAATTACGCTTGCGGCATTTGATACCGGACAACAGCAAAACCGTGAACCACCTCACAGTGACCACCAACGGTTTGGGTGAGTGCATCCGCAAAGTCACGGAGGCTTCCAGATTCCAGCAGCGTAGAACGGGATCGTCTCTGGGCAAAGGTTTTGGGCTGGGATGCGGTTCTTATTTGAGCGGTGCTGGCCTGCCTGTTTACTGGAACAAAATGCCGCATTCCGGAGTGCAAATCAAAATCGACCGCGGTGGTGGCGTAACTGTTTTTTGCGGAAGCACGGACATCGGTCAAGGATCAAATTCTGTGCTGGCCGGAATTGTGGCCGAGGAACTGGGAATCGACATTGGGAATATTATTGTGGTCACAGCGGATACAGATTTAACTCCGGTCGATTTGGGAAGTTATTCCAGTCGTGTAACACTGATGACCGGAAATGCGGCCATTGACGCGGCTCGCCCTTTACGTGAAAAAATATTGTCTGCCGTATCCGAAGTTTTGAAAATTCCGGCAGAAAAATTAATGCTCCGGAATAGTTCTGTTTTATCAAAAAACGGTTCCGGAGAACCTGTTTCCTTTGTGGATGCCGTGCAATGGGCAGAAAAAAAATACGGTATGCTGGGTTCCGTCGGCAGTTACACACCACCTAGTCGCGGCGGAAAATACAAAGGCGCAGGTGTGGGGCCGTCCCCGAATTACAGCTATTCCGCTTGTGTTGCCGAAGTCACTTGTGATCCGGAAAGTGGAATTTATCGTGTGGACAAACTCTGGATGGCACACGATATCGGACAAGCGATCAACGAAAAATTGGTCATCGGACAAGTCGAAGGCAGTGCGTACATGGGTTTGAGTGAGGCCATGATGGAAGAACAAATTTATCGCACAGGAAAAGACAATCCCGGAGGTTTGCACAAAACTCCGTCGATGTTGGATTATAAAAGTTTGACCGCACTCGATATGCCGGAAATCGAAACATTTTTAGTAGAAACGCATGATCCGGAAGGGCCTTACGGTGCCAAAGAAGCCGGCCAAGGGCCATTACTGCCGATCATGCCCGCCATCGCAAATGCGATTTACAATGCGGTGGGTGTGCGTGTCGATGAAGTGCCGATTACTCCGGAAAAAATTTATCAAGGTTTAAAAGAGCTAAAATCCGGAAAGCCCGGAGGGTCCGGGGTTATTGGAAGAGTCGGCCCAAAGAAATTTCCAAAAATCACATTTCCGGAAGCCATCAAAGTGAAATCGGTTGACAGTTGACGGTTTTGTATGCTTTTCTGTCAATTTGACAGACAATAATTCGTGTCGTAATTAATTATGTTGCGCTTACCACCATTTGAATATCAAGCTCCAAACAGCATTGCTGAGGCTGTTGCACTGAAAGCAGAGTGCGGTGACTCGGCGATGTTTGTTTCAGGAGGAACAGATTTGTTTCCGAATATGAAACGGCGGCAATTCACACCGAAAACACTGATTGGTTTGCGGAAATTAGCAGAACTTCGCAGCATTAGTTTGGATGACTCCGGAAATGGATTGATGATTGGTTCCGGAGTTTCTTTGAGTGAAGTTGCGGAACATCCGGAAATCCTCAATTATTTTCCGGCATTAGCAAAAGCAGCATCTTTGGTTTCTGCGCCGCAGTTGCGGAATATGGGAACCATTGGCGGAAATTTGTGTTTGGATACACGATGTAATTATTACAACCAAACATTTCCATGGCGCAAAGCACTTGGATTTTGTTTGAAAAAACCGGAAAGTCCGATGCAAAACGATGCTATTTGCTGGGTGGCGCGCAGCAGTCCAAAATGTTTGGCGGTTTCGTCCTCTGATTGCGCTCCGGTGATGGTCGCCTTGGATGCGGAATTTCATTTGATGAATCCTGACGGTAAACGCATTGTTCCGGCAGGAGGGTTTTACAAAAATGACGGAATGGATTTTCTCAACAAAACTCCGGATGAATTGCTGGTATCCATTCACCTACCCTTGCATGAAGGATGGAAAATGAATTACCGCAAATTAAGTCGGCGGGATGCAATTGATTTTCCGGTGCTTGGCGTGGCAGTAGCATTGCGTTTGGACACATCCGGAAATTGTATGGAAGCCCGGATTGTTTTGGGTGCGGTGGCTTCGTGTCCACTGCGGGCGTTTGAGGCGGAAAAACTTTTGGTGGGTGGCTCACTCACTGCGGAAGGGAGCCTGACACGGATTGAAAATGCGGCTCAAGTAGCGGCAAAACTGGCAAAACCGATGGACAATACGGATATTACTTTGGGCTTCCGGAAGAAAATGGTGACGCAGTTTGTGGCGGAAACGATTAAGGAAGTTTTGAAGTAACAGGTTTTAGTCAAGTAAATCAATTAATTCCAAAGGAGCGTTTATGATTGCTTGAGCACCGTTTTCTCTCAGTTCTTTTTCCGGTCGAAATCCCCAAAGCACGCCCACCGGAAAACATCCGGCACTCTTGGCTGTTTTCATATCGGTTGCGGTGTCTCCCAAATAAAGAAAAGACTTCGCTGGAATTTTCAACTGCTCGCAAATATCAATCATTCCAGCAGGATCGGGCTTGCGTGGAATTCCTTCCCGTTGGCCTAAAACCAATTCAAATTCCCAATTTGGCAAAAGATGCTTGACTGCAAGCAATGTAAATTCGTGAGGTTTGTTAGACAAAACTGTCAGCTTAAGTTTGCGGGATTCCAATTCATCCAACAATAAAGGAATGTCATCATAAGGCTGAGTATGTTCATCCCAGCACTCACGGTATGCTGTCTCAAAATCCTGTCTGCATTTTTCTATGAGAGGTTCTTTACGGACTTCTTCAGGAAGGGCACGGGTAATAAGCATTTTCGCTCCATCTCCTACAAAATAGCGAAATGCATCAACGGGGTGTTCTGGGAATCCTCTTTTTGAAAGTATTGTATTTGTACAGTGTGCTAAGTCGGCTAAGCTATCCAGCAATGTGCCGTCTAAATCAAAGCAGATTGCCTGAAATTGCATGAAGGGCAATGAATTAATTGTTATTGTTCAATTCGTCACGCCATATTTTAGAGGGATGAAATGTCACAACCTTTCGTGCAGAAATTTCATAATCCCTTTTTGATTTTGGATCACGTCCAGGTCGAGATTTTTTGTTACGCAACTCAAACTTTCCTAAACCTGTGATGAGTACATCCTCACCTTTCTCTAATTTTTCTTTGATCATTTCCAACATATCGTTGACCACTTTTTCAGCTTCACCAAACTGTAAGTCAGTTCCCAGCTGGATAGCCCGTACTATATCGACTTTTACCATTCGCTCCTCCGATTTGTCTAATATATTAATGCTAGAGATTTATTAAAATTATTTGTTTATAAATTTTTCTGACTGACTCTCCTCCAAAGACTTCTTTTACCTCTTCCTGAAGCTCGGATTAGCGAAGACTGTAATAATACTGAGACCATACTATAACTATGGGAAGCGTCTTCTTCAATACTTTTTTTAAAAAAAATCAATTAAATCAATTTAAAATAGAAAATAAGTACAAAATGATTGAATAAATCAACCTTGATCCTTCTTTAATATTTTTCAAAGAAGCTCAAAAAGTTGGACATTGTCCAGATATTTTCTTTATAGTTAAGAGTCACATCTTCCCAGTAGAAATATTTTTCAGGATAATTTGTCAATGTTTTACAGGCAGCACAAACAACTGTATTTTCTAGTAATTATTGTGATTGTTCTGTCAATTCTCACCTTGTATTTTCAGCAAATTAAGCTTGAAGAATTGCGCACTGAACTGGCTAAAGTAGAACTTCAGAATGTAAGGGTAGGCGCTGGAACTTCAAAAGGCAAGTTGGGAACAGCAATTTTTGGTGTAATTCAAAATAATGGAGAACACACGATTAAGATTGCAACTATGAATGTTAATTTCATAGGCGAAGATGGAAAATCTTCCAAGGTTCATAAATTTTTCCCGGTAAATAATTATTCTTTCAGTGATTCTTTACCTTTGGAGCCCGGACAGTCAAAAGAGTTTGGCTTCCCTATCGATGAAATTATTCCGGAAGATTGGGACGGAAACATAACTGCAAAACTTATTGATCTGAAATTTAAATAACAAACTTAGAAATATGCCCACAGCTCTCTGGGAGCCAAGTCCTGAAGAACAGGAAAAAACTCTGCTTACACGCTTCAGCAAAAAAGTACAGGAACGGTACGAGCTTTCGGATTGCGAATATTCGACTTTACACCAGTGGTCAATCGATTATCCGGAACTATTCTGGGAAGAAGTTTGGCGTGATTGCGAAGTCCGCTCTTCTGTGGCGTGGAGCAAAGTTATGAGCAAATCCAAATTTAGTGAAAAAATTGGTACTGAACCTTCCGGATGGTTTGAGGGGGCAAGGTTGAATTTTGCAGAAAATTTGTTGGCACAGGGTAATGATGAAAATGAAGCACTCTGTTTTATTGGTGAAAATGGTTCAACAAGCTCCCTTAGTTACGAAGAACTACGGAATGCAGTGGCACAATGTGCTTCCGGACTGAAGGCCCTTGGAGTTTCAAAAAATGATCGTGTCGCAGCAGTTATGCCAAATTGTCCGGAAGCCGTTATTGGGATGCTGGCAACTGCGAGTCTCGGAGCAATTTGGTCTTCCTGCTCCCCAGACTTTGGAATTAACGGCATTAACGATCGGTTAGGACAAATATCGCCCAAAATATTGATCACTGTCAACGCATATCACTACAACGGTAAAGAACATGATTGTCTTCTCAAAATCCGAGAAATCGTCAGTTGTATTCCTTCAATTGAATTGGTGTTCATAGTACCTTTTACAGAATCAAATATAGAATTTCAGGGCAATGAGCAAGCTTGGGCCAAAATACTTAATTCTTCTGCAGGAACAATAAATTTCGCACAACTTCCTTTTGATCATCCTCTTTACATACTTTACTCATCAGGAACTACCGGTTTGCCTAAATCTATAGTTCACGGAGCAGGAGGTACTATGCTTAAGCATCTCACCGAACATCGTTATCATGCAGACGTACGTCCCGGTGACCGGATGTTTTTTTATACTACTTGCGGATGGATGATGTGGAACTGGCTGGTAAGCGGTCTTGCTTCAGGAGCGACTCTAATTTTGTATGATGGTGCACCCGGATTTCCGGACATTGGGCGAATGTGGCGCTTAATAGACGAACAGCAGATCACACATTTTGGAACAAGTCCAAAGTTTCTTGGTGCTGTCAGTAAAACCGGATATTCGCCAAAACAAAATCATCAGCTGGAATCATTACGTGCAATTTTATCAACAGGTTCTCCACTTCCGGCAGATTTGTTTTCATGGGTTTATGCGGAAGTTGCCTATGTCCCACTAATGTCAGTTGCGGGTGGCACTGATATTGCCGGATGTTTTATGGGAGGCAACCCAAATCTTCCAGTTTATTCTGAGGAACTACAGTGCAAAAGTCTGGGTATGAATACACTTGCATACAATTCAGACGGCGAGTCAGTGGTTTGTGAAAAAGGAGAATTGGTTTGTGCTGACCCTTTTCCGTCTATGCCGATTTATTTCTGGAATGATGCGGATGGTAAAAAGTATCATAAAGCATATTTTGAAAAATTCCCGGGAGTTTGGACACATGGAGATTTTATTGAAATTACTGAACGCGGGGGCATAATTGTATATGGCAGAAGTGATACAGTTCTTAACCCCGGTGGAGTTAGAATTGGTACTGCTGAAATATATCGTCCTGTTGAAGAAATGAAGGAGATTGAGGACAGTATAGTTGTTGCACAGCCTTGGGAGAGTGATGTGAGGATTGTGCTTTTTGTGGTATTACGTGACGGAATCCGGTTGGATGAAAATTTAGTTGCCAAAATAAAAACCGTTATTCGCAGTGACACTACTCCGCGTCATGTTCCAGCACGGATTTTAGCGATTCCGGATGTGCCAAGAACAATCAGTGGAAAAAAGGTGGAAAAGGCTGCACTGCAAACTATCATAGGCGAAGATATTGAAAATACATCAGCACTTGCTAATCCGGGAAGCTTGGAACATTTTTCAAAATTAAGTGAAGAATTGAGAAAATAAGATAATAATAAAGAGGCTAGGTCTACACTTTTTGTGAGTCTTCGTATATGCGGTCTTTTAGGCTCTGAAGTAGATCAAGAATTGGCAAATCAGGGACTTCCGGCCATTCCATCAGTTTCAGCAGGTATTTTTTCAGGCGTCCCCGTGACAATCCACGGTTCTCCCAGCTGTAATAAATAGCCTCAATTTCTGCAGATAGAGGTCTCCCATCCAAACTTCTTCGTAAAAGGAATCTGAGTGTGCTGTCAGGATACTGGCGAATAAACTTTTCCAATGCAGCCTTTGAAATTTTTTCCCCGCCAAATACCACATCAGTCTCGTCAGCATCAACTAGAATCAAGCCGCTGTCATCTTCTTCAAGCTCTTCATCTTCTTCATCCTCTTCAAAGTTAAGCAACAGATCGGCAGTAGTAACAGTTGAGGAATCTGCCTCAGTTTCTGGTTCGTAATTATTTTTTTCTTTCAACTCATCTTCTTCTTCAACCTCAACTGCAGCATCTTCAATAGTTTGAGATGCCACAGTTTCTTCCTCAAAAATTCCCTCTTCTGCTTTTTTTGACTCTATCAAGACTTCTGCAGTTTCTGCTATATCCGTTTCCAAGTAAGGCTCTAGAGGAAATTCTGAAAGTTCATTCTGATCTTCAGTCAGTGTTGAACTGATGTCCAGTTTGTCAACAATATTATTTTTTCCTTCCGCAATAAGAATTTCTGCAACATCTTGAGCGGTTTGTTTTTCAGCAGTTGGATTTAGTTGTGAAGGTCGCAAAAATTTTATTGGAGAGTTTTTTCGCTCCTGTTTTATTACAGGATTTAAACTTTCGACTGAAACACCACGTTTTTTTGCAATGTGCTTCAGGAAGCCTTTTACCAGTTCACGTCCTTCAAGTCGTTCCCGGACCTGGCTTCTTAACTGTTTCAAGTCTTCAATCTTGAAGTTGGTTTTTGAAAAATCCGGTTCCTCTTCTTGGTCTTCCTGTTCCAGTGTCTCTCCACCTAAAACCAGACTATAATACGTCTCGATGTGCAAAAGGAAATCATACAAGGGGTGTTTTTCTTGCTCACGGAGTCCATACGAAATGTTGTAACGAATATTGAAATGATGGTGTTTCCCTTTGGCCAGTTGATCAAATGATTTCTGAATTCGTTGAGAAAGTTTTTTTTGCAGAATTTCTGCAGGCCAATTAAATTGTTTAACATAATCAATGAAACCCACATAACGCTCTCTTGGAACGAGTGTACGAAGTACCTCAGCTTCCTGATCAAAAAAGTCACGTATCACCCATCCTCCTGCTTCAAGCTCATTTTCAGAAGCATCCACAAAGACAAATCCTGATTTGAAAAGATGCTCGCACAACTGAATAAGAAGTGAATCCTGATCTGGAAGCAGCGAATCAAAATGTTCACTGTATTCCCTGAAGGTAGCATTACGGTGCATGAGACAAAAAGAGTTTAATCAGATTAGAAATTTGGACACAACACAACATAGCGTAAAATCTTGCGCCGGGCAACCACAGAGTGCCAGAAACAGGGAGAGATTAATTTTAGATATTTGTTTTAGTAGTTTTGTAAAGACTTCAAATTAGAATTGCGTTGAGATTCAACAAGTTTTTTTCTAAGCTTATTGTCTGAGAATCATTCTGACATTAAGACGAAATACTGCCGATTCTTCTTTGTTATACAGAAAGCAATAAGGGTAGTAATCTAACTTTTAAAGTAATTTCCAATTTTAAGATAATTTATTAATAATGATCAGCATTGCTGACTTAGCCATGAATTATGGCAAAAAAACGCTCTTTGAAAAATCATCAGTCACCTTTAATCCAGGTAAAAGCTACGGGCTTGTTGGTGCAAATGGTTCTGGAAAGTCCACGCTGTTGCGGCTGATTGCTGGAGAAGAAAAACCTAATTCCGGAACAATATCTGTACCACGTGACTTGAAACTTGGAGTTCTCAGGCAGGATCATTTTCAGTATGAGAATATTAAAGTTATTGACGTAGTGCTCCTCGGGAAGCCCGCTTTATGCGAAGCTCTTAGAGAAAAAGAAAAAATTCTTGAGTCTGAAAATCTAGATAGTCAATCCGGTCACAGGCTGGGTCAACTGGAAGAGATGATTGCTGAAGCAGACGGTTATGTAGCTGAACCTTTTGCTGCAGAGTTGTTATCTGGATTGGGGATTGGTACAGGATTTCACACTGGTCCTATGAGTGCACTTTCCGGCGGCTTCAAATTGCGTGTACTTTTAGCTCAACTGCTTTTTCAGCAACCCGACGTGCTGCTGCTTGACGAACCAACCAACCATCTGGACATTGTTTCAATCCGCTGGCTGGAAAACTATTTGTGTACACAGTTCGGAGGAACCCTGATTTTTATTTCACATGACAGAAATTTTCTCAATGTGGTTGCCAGTTACATTATTGATATAGATTACGAAGAATTACGACTTTACACTGGAAATTACGAACAGTTCCTTGATGCAAAAACCTTGGCTGAAACTCAGAAACGTAAAGAAATCGAAAACTATGAGCGTAAAACTGCTGAACTACAGGTCTTTGTAGATCGTTTTCGTGCAAAAGCTACCAAAGCTCGGCAAGCTCAGTCACGTGTCAAACAACTCGATAAAATGGAGGTGCCAGATGTAAAGCGGTCCTCCCGGATATCTCCAGACCTGAGCTTTGAGCAGTTTCGACCCTCCGGAAAAACTGTGCTGACTGTAAAAGATGTGAGCAAAAAGTTTGGGAACACTGAGGTTCTGAAAAATGTATCTTTTGAAATTCAACGGGGTGAAAAAGTCGCTATCATTGGTCCAAACGGTATTGGAAAATCAACTTTACTGAAAATTATTCTTGCTCAGCTTTCTGCAGACGAAGGTACTTTTGAGTGGGGTTTTGAAACTCATACCTCTTATTTTGCCCAAGATCACCATGAACATTTACGTGGAAAAATCAGTGCTTACGACTGGCTTTATGCAACTGCACCACACGAACCGATTGGAGCTATCCGTGGTTTGTTAGGTCGAGTTTTACTGTCCGGAGATGAAGCGCTTAAACAGGTTACTGCATTGAGTGGAGGAGAATCTGCCCGTTTGCTATTTGCAAGAATAATGCTGGAAAAAAGGAATGTCTTAATCCTCGATGAACCTACAAATCATATGGATCTGGAAGGTGTTGCGGCACTCGGTGATGCTTTGAAAGCATTTGAAGGTACTGTTTTGGTGGTAAGTCACTATCGGCATTTTGTTTCCAAAGTTACAACTCATATCCTGGAATTAACTCCACATGGTGTCCGCGACTTTTCCGGGGGCTATCAGGAATACCTTGAAAAATTTGGTGATGACTATCTAAGGCGGGATCAGCCTCTTTCTACGACACACCGGGAAACAAAAGCTAAACTTTCAACTAAGGAATTGAGTTATGCTGAACGAAAAAAACTTCAGAGTGAAATATCAAAATTAAAAAAACAGTCTACACGTTTTGAAACGCTGATTGAAGAGGGTGAACAAAAAATTTCTGCAATTGAGGCAAAATTTGGAGTTGAAAATTTTTATCAGCAAGCATCTCCTGAGGAAATACAGAAATTACAAACCGAAAAAGAAAAATTGAGCGCTCAACTTTCTACACATATCAGCCAGTGGGAGACTTCCTCACATAAATTGGAAGTAGCCCAAGCACGTTTCAGCGGTTAATTTTTCAAAAAAAGTAACCAGCAGTTTTTACATACGCCGTTTATTTAGTAGCTGAAGATTTAGAACAGCTTTACTAATGAGGTTTAAACATGTTAACGATGTTGTACTACTCAATCAGGTAGATTTTAGATTGTTGGCAAAATTGATGTGAATAATGTATGATTGGTTATACAACCAACTTAAGAGGTCTCCATGCGAAAGAGTAATTCAATTTTTAAATTCGGTTTTTTAGGGTTGATCTTAACTTTGCTTCAGATACTTCCCCTGAATAATACTTCCTTTTCTCAAACAACTCCGGAAAAGGCTGCAGAGTTATGGAATTTACGTCAGTCAGAAATTCAACAACTTTATCAGGAAGGTAATCTTGAAGGAGCCTTGAATTCAGCACAGGAATCAGTTTCACTGGCAGAAGTAGCTTTTGGTTCAGGTGCATTAAAAACCATTACCAGTATGTTGTTGCAGGCACAAATCCATGGAGAATTAGATCAACTGGAAGAGGCGAATCAGATTTACCAGGTAGCTCTTGAAACTTCAGTTGCTGCTTTTGGTGAAAGTGATGCGACTACACTTTCCGTTCTTGACAACTATGGTGGATTTCTCCAATCAATTGATCCGGAAATGTCAGAACCGGTTTTACAGGAAGCTCTTCGGCTTACCACTGAAGATGATCCACAACGTGCTGCCAGATTGAGAGCTCTTGGTCTGAATTTACAGGAATTGGGACGTATCGGTGAAGCAGAAGGAATGCTTAGTGAAGCACTGAAAGCTTACAAAAAGGTCTTGGGCGAAAATTCTCCGGAAACTCTATCTTCAATGGCCGACTTAGCACAGCTGTACCTGATACAAGGGAAATTAAAACCTGCTCAGGAATTGTTTGAAACGGCATTGCCTTTAATGCTAGAGGTTATGAATAAAACGAGTTTTCTGATTTTGGCGAGCAAGGAAAATCTTGCTGAAATTTATCGTCAGCAAGGAAAATTTTCTCTGGCCGAAAAATTGTTTTTAGAGAGTATGCAGGGTGCAGTTGCAGAATATGGTGAGGAAGATTCTCTTGTTATACAGGCCAGGAGTCATCTTGCCCAGTTATATGAAGATACGGGCAAGCTAAAAAAAGCACTGCTTTTACATCAGCAGGTTTACGAGGTCGACTTAGCATTGCTTGGAGAGGCGCATCCAAATACAGCCGGCGACCTGAATAATTTGGCTAGCGTTCGGCGCCGCCTGGGTGATTATCAAAAAGCAGAAAAACTTTTTAGACAATCTTTAAAAGTGATGATTGCTGCACTTGGTGAAGAAACACCACAGACAGTTTCTGTAATGAACAACCTTGCCTTGTTGTTGGAAAATCAGGGTTTGTACGATGAAGCAGAACCCCTTTTCAAAAAAGCCTTTGCAATTTCCGGAAAAATTCAGGGAGAGAAACATCCAACCTCATTGGCTTTGCTGAACAACCTTGCTTTTCTTAATGAATCTCAAGGTGACTTTATGCGTTCTGAATTGAATTATAAAAAAGTAATTCAATTCAACACAGAAGTATTTGGCGAAAATCACACAAACACCATTGCAAATCAAAACAACCTTGCCTATCTTTATTTACGGGATGAACGTTACAACGAAGCCCAACCAATCTTCACCAAAGTTCACTCTCAATGGAGCAAATTACTTGGTGCAGAACATCAAAATACTTTGAAAGCCCTTAATAACCTGGGTCGTGTTCAAAAATCACTTGGAAATTTGGAAGCTGCGGAAAAACATTTGATGGAGGCTTTGGCGGGAAGAACCAAGGTTTTTGGTAAACGTCATGCCGACACTTTGCGCAGTATGAATGATATGGGTGAGCTTTTTGTGGTGCAGGAAAAGTTGGACGAGGCACTTAAAATGTTTCAGGAAACGCTAAAGCTGGAAGAAGAAGTTTTGGGCGAAAATCATCCTTATACTTTTGAAACTCTGAATAACCTGGCAGATTTGCTCAAAATTATGGGTAAAACGGAAGAAGCATACAAATTGTTTATGACAGGCTTTGAACGCAGAAATGCATTTTTGGATCGGGTGCTTTGGGTTGCGGGAGACAATACACGCCAATCTTACATCAGTTTGCACCGACCGGAACAAAATGCTTTGATTCGGATGCTATTGAGTTTGGATGACGAACGTACCGCGCGTGATCTTTTTGAAGTGAGTTTGCGACGTAAAGGTATTTTACTTAAAATTACCAGTGAAACTCAACAAGTCTTAATGCTGTCTGGTTCACCTGAATTGCAGGCAATAACGGAAGACTTGACCCAAACCCGCAAAACATTAGCAGGACTCACATTGTCCGGACCAACTGATGAAAACCGGAAGGAGTTTCCAAAAATCATTTTTGATTTGGAGGAAAAAGTTAACATGCTCCAACTAAAACTTGGAGAGCAAAGTGTGCGTTTCCGGCAGTCCACAAAGCAAGTTACAGTGGACGAGGTAGTTGAGGGAATGGGAGAAAATGCAATGGTTGATTTTATGAGTTTTCGCGGCGAGGATGATTCACTGCGTATGTTAGCAGTTGTAGTAAATGCAGGAGAGTTCAGTTTTGTTGAATACGAAGATTTAGAATTGATCAGTGCTATTGTCATGGAATTGCGAGAAATTGTTCAGGATGAGGGTGCAGAAGATGAGGACATTAAAAGCGTTGCCTATGATCTTTGGGAGATTCTTTGGCAACCACTCACAGAATCATTGGGAGAAACAGCAACGATTTTTATTTCGCCAGACAGTCTCTTAAATGTTTTACCTTTTGATGTTTTAACAGATTCTGATGACAGTTATTTGCTGGAAAATTTTGATTTACGCATCATAAGTTCCGCAAGAGATTTGGCTCTCGATCCATTGCTTGCCACAAAAGGTGAATTGATGATTATTGCGGGACCGGACTATGATTCTGATAAAATCCTTAAAACTCCAGCAGCTCGAGAAGTAACTCACAAACGATCCCGAAGTGTTGTACGAGGTGCTCGCATGGGTTCCGGATTGCGCGGACTGAATTTTGACCCGCTACCCGGAGCAGAAAAAGAAGGAGAAGTTATCAAGGAAGTTTCAGACACAAAGGATCGGAACACCGCCATCTTTTCACAAAAAGTTGCAGAAGAAAAACTGCTCCGGGGAATGTCTGGACCTCCAGAAGTTCTACACATTGCAACTCATGGATTTTTTCTCGAAGAAGACGAAAAGTTGAAAAAACGCCTGCAGGGTTTAAGTCGTGGCTCGAGCAGCGTTCCGCCGCCTGCGGATAATCCGTTGCTGCGCGCAGGACTTGCTTTTGCCGGTTTGAACGCGAATGCTTCCATGCTTGGGGAAATTGACACCGACAACGATGGAGTTTTAACAGCTATGGAAGTTTTGAGTTTGGATTTAGCCGGAACCCAATTGGTTGTTCTTTCTGCTTGCGAAACTGGTTTGGGAGAGATTCACGAAGGCGAAGGCGTCTATGGTTTACGCCGCTCTTTTCAGGAAGCCGGAGTAAAAAACGTGATCAATTCATTCTGGGAAGTCAGCGATGCCGGAACGCAATTATTGATGACCAAATTCTATGACAAATTCCTTGCTGGGATGCCAGCCCGGGAAGCAATGCGTGAAGCGCGTCTGGAAATGCTGGATGATGTTCAGTGGAGTGCTCCATTTTATTGGTCTGCGTTTGTGATGGTTGGACGTAATACTTAAAAACATGGAGCAATTAGTCATTCATGGTGGAGCAGGAAGTCTGGAAGGGAAAACGACTGAAGCTCAGAATATGCATGATTCCCTTTGTAAGATATGGGAAGAGACATTTGAAGTACTTCAAAAACGCTCTGCAGAAGATGCCGTTCGGCATGCTGTCCGGATGCTGGAGGATGATCCTGTTTACAACGCCGGAACTGGATCCAAGCTTCAGGCAGACGGTCAGATACGCATGAGTGCAGCCTTAATGGACGGCACTAATAATCGGTTTTCTGGCGTGATCAATGTTCAAAATATCCGGAATCCAATTGAAGCAGCAGCATTGCTGTCCGGAGAAAAACATTCTATTTTAAGTTCTGCACAGGCAACTGAATTCTGTCGAACAAAAGGCATTCCCGAATACAATCCGGAAACTGAGTTTCGCCTGCACGAATACAAAAGTAATTGTGCCGGAATTCACGGAACAGTAGGAGCCGTGGCGCTTGACAAAGATGGACATATATTTGCCGGAACATCAACTGGCGGAATCGGTTGTGAAATTCCTGGACGTGTCAGTGACAGTCCAACAGTAGCCGGAACATATGCCTCCACAAAAGCAGGTGTTTCCTGTACAGGAATTGGTGAACAAATTACCCAGCAAGCCGCTGCTGCAAAGGTAGTAACCAGGGTTGGGGATGGAATGTTGCTGAATGAGGCAGTTACCAGAACAATGCATGAAAGTGACGACTTCAATTATTTATATGGGCTGATTAGTCTGGACTCGGAGGGTCACGTTGAGGTGGGTAAAACAGCTGCGCTGAGTGCTGTTTTCTATGCATTTCACGATGGTGAAAAAATCAGAACATTTTTTGAGTGATTAATTTTTTGAAGTTCAGTTACCTGCCGAATATTTGCTGCGCTCATTATCTAACCATTCTCCGATAAATAGTTGTTGAGAATCTGGCATCTGATAACGCTGTTCAAGAATGAAATTGTCCAAAAATGGGCCAGTTTGCAGAAGAAATTGATTCCGCCACATTTCACTTTGTGACAATTTTGCATCAAAGTGCAGTTTGCCAATTCCAATTTGTCGTCTAAAACGAAAACGCTCCATAGTGTAACCGGATGCGACAAAAACTAATTCAATCGCTGAAGCTTCGAGATCAAAGTGTATTCGAAAACGTCCATCCTCTTCCGGAAAAACCAGCCTTGCCTTTGGCGCATAAAGAGGGGATTCGTTTTCAAATTGAATAAATTGCGAATAATATTCAAGAACAACGACGAATCCTTTGGATTTTAGGTCATTTCCGTTTTCTTCCAGTAAAGTACCATCAATCCACTGTGTTCCCCATCCGGGGCGATAGTTCAGTGATTCCGGATAACATCCTCCTGACAAAGTTAGTATTAACAGCAAATACAGAATAAAAATTTTCATTCCTCTGGGCTCTCTATAAAGATTGAATCTATCTTGAAGATAAGCTAAACCCTCAGAATTACAAGTTATAGTTCAGGAATTTACAGTGTTGCCAAAACTTTGTAGTTCTTGACCCTGCACTTTGGTTTTGCTAGACTTACAAGATTGGATTTTAGTTAGACTGAGTTTGCAAATGAGAGAATTATTTTTCATAAATTTATCACTTTTCATTACATAATCAAACAAACTCCGTTTTCTGTCCTCACAATTCCCAATGTTGCAAAAGGAATCTATGTGGAAAAAAGTTAAAAATATTTTTGGCGATGAAAACGCAAAAACACTGAAGGGCTACCGGAAAGTGGTGGACAAAATAAATGCGCTTGAACCGGAAATTCAGGCCTTGGCAGATGAAGAATTTCCAAAAAAAACTACAGCATTTCAAACACGACTTGAAAAAGGAGTAGCTCTGGATGAGCTGATTCCAGAAGCTTTTGCACTCGTTCGGGAAGCCTCACTGCGTGTTATTGGAGAACGCCATTACGACGTTCAGTTACAGGGAGGTTTGGCGCTGCATCACGGAAACATCGCTGAAATGGCAACCGGTGAAGGAAAAACTTTGTCTTCAACCTGTCCTGTTTATCTCAATGCACTTACTGGAAAAGGTGTACACATCATCACGCCTAATGATTATCTGGCGAAACGTGACAGCAAATGGATGGGAGCAATTTTTGAGTTTCTTGGTTTGTCTGTCGGCTTGATTCAGCATGGAATTTATGATGAAGAACGCCGCGCTGCATATGAAGCAGATATTACATACGGTACAAACAACGAGTTCGGTTTTGATTATTTACGCGACAACATGAAGTTTTCCCTGAAGGATTATGTTCAGCGAGAATTTAACTTTGCAGTTGTAGATGAGGTTGACAGTATACTGATAGACGAAGCACGGACTCCTTTGATTATTAGTGGGCCAACTGAAGATAACATAGATAAATATCATCAAATAAATAAGTTCGTATACGGACTCAGTCGTGAAATCCGTAAGGAGGAGGTGGGAAAACTACCTCAGGATCAGATGCACAATATTGCCGAAAATCTGGAAGAACTGGAAGACCACGATATTGTGCGTGATGGAGATTATGCGCTCGATGAGAGGGCCCGCAGTATCAACCTGACAGACCAGGGTTCTGTAAAAATTGAAGGGCGTCTCAGGGACCAGCTGGTTAAAGATACAAGTCTGTTTGATTACGAAAACATGGAAATTTTACACCATGTTAACCAGGCACTTAAAGCGCACTACCTGTTTAAAAATGATGTCGATTATGTTGTTCAGGAAGGTCAGGTAATCATTGTTGATGAGTTTACCGGACGACTGATGCCAGGACGGCGCTTTAGCGACGGACTGCACCAGGCCCTGGAAGCAAAAGAGGGCGTCAATGTTGAGCGTGAAAACCAGACACTGGCGACGATAACTTTCCAAAATTATTTCCGGTTGTACGATAAACTTTCTGGAATGACCGGAACTGCGGAAACAGAAAAAAATGAATTTAAGAAAATTTACAACCTGGGAGTTGTTGTAGTTCCCACAAATAAACCGTTGATTCGAAAGGATCTTTCTGATGTAGTTTTCAAAACGGTTGATGCAAAATATCGTGCAACTGTTGATCGTATCAAAGTACTTAACGAAAAGGGGCAGCCGGTTTTAGTGGGTACAGTTTCCATCGAGGTGTCTGAGGCCATCAGTAAATTGCTCAAGAAAGCAGGTATTGAACACGAAGTTCTTAATGCAAAACATCATGAAAGGGAAGCGGAAATAATCTCAAATGCAGGCCAATTTGGGGCAGTGACTATTGCAACCAACATGGCTGGTCGTGGTACAGACATAAAGCCTTCACCTGAAACTCTTGAAGTAGGTGGTGTGTTTGTATTAGGTACAGGAAGGCATGACAGTCGCCGAATCGACAACCAGTTCCGGGGACGTTCCGGACGGCAGGGGGATCCAGGTGCATCTCAGTTCCTGCTCTCACTTGAAGATGATTTGCTGCGGATATTTGGTGGAGAACGTATTTCAAACTTGATGGATAAGCTTAACATTGAAGAGGATGAACCGATTGAGCATGTATTCATCACCAAGGCTATTGGGAATGCACAGAAGAAGGTGGAAGGTTATCACTTTGATATCCGGAAGCACGTTCTTGAATATGATGATGTGATGGAAAAGCAAAGATCCATCATCTATGGCAGGCGCAGAGAAATTCTTGGAGAAAAGGTGCAGAATCTGATTTTAGAAATGTGCGATGGTGTGGTAGACCAATTGATGGAGCAGCATTGTCAGGATAAATATGTTGATCAATGGGATGTTCAGGGATTCAACCGTGCATTTGAAGGAGTATTTTCAAAGGTTCCAAACGAAAAATGGTTTGAAGATGAACTTAACACGGATGAATATTCAGAAAAATTTTATGGCTGGATTGAAGATTTGTACAAAGAAAAAATTGAGTTCTTCCGTAATGTTGCAGAACTTAATTTTGAGCCGGATGTTTCTACTGAAGATCGCAAAGAAATATTGGGCCAAATGATCCTTGACCTGGAAAGACAAATTTTGTTAAAAGTTAACGATAATCTTTGGAAAGATCACCTGCTTTCAATGGATATGTTGCGGGAAGGAATCGGCCTCGTTGGTTATGCTCAGAAGAAACCGCTGGACGAATACAGAAAACAGGCTTTTGAAATGTTTTCTGATTTGATGAACAGAATTGATAATGAGGCCATCAGCACTTTTTTCAAATTAACAATTGCCCGCCCCATTGCAGAACCTGAACCGGCACCGTTACTGAAGGATGTGGAATTCATACATGGAGAAGTCGAGATACCGGACGGAACCGAAACAAAAAAGAAAAAACCACAACCTGTCCGTGCACAGTCCACTGTAGGACGCAATGAACCATGTCCTTGCGGCAGTGGTAAAAAATACAAAAGGTGCTGTGGACTTGCCAAAAAAATTGCCTGAACGTTGATGCTGATTTGTACTCAAAACGAGGTACTCCCAGCTGTTTTCACAGTTGTAGCTTCCCAATCTTCATCCCAGTTTTATTAAAATAGGTAAATGACTTCATTAGCCAAAGCTTACGACCCCCAAGCTTTTGAATCCAAAATTGCAGAACAATGGGAAAACAGCGATGCGTTTCGCGCCGATGCACATTCCAACAAACCTGCTTTCACCATTTCCATGCCGCCTCCAAATGCCACCGGACAACTGCATGTCGGTCATGCAGTGATGCTGGCTTTGGAAGATATTTTTATTCGCTGGCACCGAATGCAGGGCCATGAAGCACTTTGGCTACCGGGAACCGATCATGCAGCCATTGCCACTGAAAATGTGGTTTTGCAGCAAATTAAAAAAGAGGAAGGCATTGCTGATCCACGGGAAGTACTGGGACGTGAAGAAATTTTGCGGCGTATTGCAGAATATGTGGAAAGCTCCCAGGGTACCATCCGCAATCAGGTAAAAGCGCTGGGATCAAGTTGTGACTGGAGCCGCGAACGTTATACGATGGATCCGCAGCTCAATCGCTGTGTGAATGAAACTTTTGTGCGGATGTACGAAAATGGATTGATTTATCGTGGACCACGTATTGTAAACTGGGATCCGAATCTCAAAACCAATGTTTCAGATGATGAAGTAGAACGTAAAGACACGCAATCACCATTTTTCACCTTTCAATACGGTCCTTTCCAAATTGGTACTGTACGTCCGGAAACCAAGTTTGGCGACAAATATGTGGTGATGCATCCTGATGATGAACGATATACGCAGTACAAACACGGCGATACATTTGATTGCGAATGGATCAATGGAAAAATCACTGCCAGCATCATCAAAGATGAAGCCGTTGATCCGGAATTTGGAACCGGAGTGATGACAATTACTCCATGGCACGATCATGTTGACTTTGGTATTGCGGAGCGGCACGGTTTGGACAAAGAACCAATAATTGATTTTGATGGTAAATTACTTCCAATTGCACAGGAATTTGCCGGAATGGGAATTGACGAGGCACGTCCCAAAATTATGGAAAAACTTCGTGAAAAAGGACTGCTGGTCAATACAGATTCTGGATACGTGCACAGTAAATCATTCAACAGTCGCGGTGGAGGTGCAATTGAACCGCAAATTCGCGAACAATGGTTTATAGATGTCAATAAACCGGCTGTCGATTGGCATGGAAAAAAGCAAAGCCTCAAAGAGGTTTTGATTGATGTAGTTCGTTCCGGCGATATTAAATTGGTTCCGGAACGCTTTGATTCCACTTATTTTTATTGGGTAGAAAATTTACAGGATTGGTGTATTTCAAGGCAAATTTGGTGGGGACACCGTATTCCGGTTTATTACAAAGATGGAGAAACACTGGCCAGCATTCGTCCGCCGGAAGAGTTCGATGGTTGGGAACAAGATCCGGACACGCTGGATACCTGGTTTTCGTCTGCACTATGGACCTGGAGCACTTTGATTGATCCGGAACTGGCAAAAAATTACTCTTTGTCTCTGGAAGATTTGTTGGAGCGCAGTCCAGATTTTCAGAAATTCCATCCAACAAATATCATGGAAACAGGTTATGATATATTGTTTTTCTGGGTGGCACGGATGATTTTGATGACGACTTATATGTTGCAGAATGTGCCGTTTAAGACAGTTTATCTGCACGGACTTGTGCGAACCCGTGATGGTAAGAAAATGTCAAAATCAGTTCCTGAAACCTGTATAGACCCGTTGGAAAGTATTGCTGAGCACGGAACAGATGCCTTGAGGCTGGCCCTGATTCAAGGTACCGGACCTGGTCAGGATTTGCGGCTTTATCCGGAAAAAATGGAAAGCTGCCGTCGTTTTGCCAATAAAATATGGAACGCAGGGCGTTATATTTTGCTGACAATTCCACTTGGAACACCAACCGCTCCTCCGGAAAAAGTACATTCCGAGTTGGCACAATGGCTTCTACATGGATTGAATGACTTGATCCGGCACTCACAAACCGGCTTGGAAGCACATCGTTTATCAGATGTTGTTGACTCACTGCGGAGTTTTTTCTGGGGTGAATTTTGTGACTGGTATTTGGAAATGGATAAAAAACCGGAACGTACCGACGAAGACAATCAAGTACTGGCCTATTCTTATTCGACTTTGTTGAAGCTAATGCACCCCTATGTTCCGTTTGTCACCGAAGCATTGTGGGAGCAATTTAAACAGCCAAAAATGCTGGCCGTCAGTGAGTGGCCGCAAGAACAGTCTTATTCGTTCTCGGAATCTCACAATCGGATCGAACTTCTTCGTGAGGCAATATCTCAGATTCGTACATTGCGTGAAAAAGCTAATATCGGCTTGGATAAAAAAATTGGTGCGACACTGGATTCAGAAAAAAATGCTGAATTGTTCCGGACACATCAAAATTTAATTATCCGGCTTGCACGTTTAAGTGAACTGGAAATCAATGAAAAAACTCCGGACTCTTCCCGGGACAACCTTGGTGCATATTTTAATGAAACCCTTGCAAGCATCGAAGCTTCTGCGGTTGATTGGAAAAAAGAAATCGAAAGCCTGCAAAAGAAACTCAAGACTGAATCAGGTTTTGTAGAAAAAAGTCTTAAAAAACTCAAAAATCCCGGATTTCTCGACAAAGCTCCAGAAAAAGTAATTATTGAATTGCGGGAAAAAGTTGCGTCTACCGAAAAAACTCTGGAAGCCTTGAAACTGCAGATCCATGAATTAGATAAATTGGTGGAGTGAGTTGATTACAAATTCTTCGTCAATTAAAAAGTAAATCTTATACAAAAGATAAAATGTTAAAAACAGCAGTAATTGGTGTAGGTTATCTGGGCCGCTTTCATGCACAAAAATATGCTGCACTTGCTGAATCAGAACTGGTTGGTGTAGTTGATGTCGATTCTGTACAGGGACAAAAAGTTGCGGATGAAATTGGAGTTCCGGTTTTTAATGATTTTCATGAAGTACTGGATTTGGTTGATGCAGTCAGCATCGTTGTACCAACTGTGCATCATTTTGAAACTGCTAAAGCCTTTATGGAAAAGGGCGTTCATGTTTTGCTGGAAAAACCCTTTGCGGCAAATATTGAAGAAGCAGAAGAACTGGAACAGCTTTCAAGGGATAAAAATCTGCGCCTGCAGATAGGTCATCTGGAACGCTTCAATCCGGTTTTTACTGAATTTCAGGAGCTAATTGATCGGCCAAAATTTATTGAAAACATCCGCATTGCACCTTTTCCGAAACGTGGAACTGATGTGGATGTTATTCTAGATTTAATGATTCATGACATTGATTTGGTTTTAGCAGTAGTTGGTGAATATCCGGAATCTGTCGAAGGTACTGGAGTAAATATCATTACTTCCACTGCAGATTTGGCTAATGCACGCCTGCGCTTTCCTTCTGGCTGTATTGCGGATTTAACGGCCAGTCGAGTATCCGACAAAGCTGAACGAAAAATGAGAATTTTTCAGTCAGGACTGTATCTATCTCTCGATTATGGAACAGGTCAGGCACGCAAGCTACATGTAGAACCCGGAACTGCTGTTGACCCGGAGACGCTCCGTCCGGAGACTTTCCAGTTGGAAAAAGGTGATGCCCTGTTAACAGAGATTGAAAGTTTTTTGTTGGCAGTTCGTGAAGGGAAAAATCCCAAAGTTACTGCTGAAGATGGATTGAATGCAATGCGGGTGGGTTGGCAAATCAAGAATCAACTTTAAAATATTTTATGCTGCTTTTTCGTTCAATATTTATACAATTGATTGTTCCGTTTCTGCTGGCACTTGGAATATTGACTTTTATCCTTTCAATGGAAACAGTTTATCGTCTGATTAACTTGATTGTGGAACGGGGGGTAAGTGTTTTTAGTGTCGGATTGATGCTGCTTTACCGCCTACCGCAATTTTTATCTGTGACTTTGCCCTTGTCTATTGTGATTTCATGCGTGGTGTTGATGGTCCGTCTCTCAACGGACAATGAAATTTCTGCAATGAATTCGATGGGAATCAGTTATTGGCAGATTGGGCGGCCGTTTTTTTTGTTTGGAATTGTTGCAACAGGAATTACTTTAATCATTACTCTCTGGCTTCAACCTGCCGGTTATGCCGCTTTTGAGCAGGAAAAACTCAGGGTGTTGAAAACACAAACTGCGAAAACCATTCAACCATTAGTCTTGAATTATGATTTTCCTGGAAAGGTTTTGTACGTACAGGACAAGGATAAAAATGAAGATTTGAGCGGTGTTTTTATTACCGACCTGAAACTGACTCAGGACTCAATGGTAACACTTGCAGATCGTGGACGAATTGAAATTCGGGAAGGAGAGCGTGATTTGCTTTTAAACCTGGAAGATGGACTAATTCATTTGCAAGGACCTGCTGATAATTACCGTACGATTGCATTTGAGCAGTTCCACTATATTTTCCGTCCGCCTCAGATTGTTCCGTCTACTAAAGGTGGGCATATCTGGGGTGTTCCCACTAAAGCACTATTGCAGAACTCAAGCCGCTCGTCAAAAATGGAATTGTTCTTAAGACTCACCACTCCGTGGGCTTGTGTGGCTTTTGCGGTGGCAATGGTTCCATTGGGTCTGATCAATATACGTCAGGGGCGTTCTGGTGCTTATTTACGGGGCTTGATTCTGGTGGTGAGTTACTACATTTTATGGATGGGCGCAAAAGAAATGACGATGAACATGAACTATCAGCCTTATGTTTTGTGGATGCCTCCACTTTTGATTTGGCTCTTTGGGCTTTATGGCTTGAATAAAAGCAACCTCAATCTGCAAAATATCTTCGACACTTGAGTTCATTTGGCAAAACGGGTTCAAGCGTTAAGTAACATGCACTCGAAATCTGAGGTATTTAACAAGTTTTTTGTATGAAATATTTTACATTTGTATTTATCTCCATATTATTGTTTGGCTTTTCAGGACAATCTGTTTCCAAAGAAACAGATCTAATTCAAATGATTCAGGAACAATATCAGAGTATTCAAAGTTTTTCTGGACATTTTGTCCAAACCAGTTATCGGAACAATACTGAGACTGTCAGAAGAGCAGAGGGCTTGGTTTCTTACAAACGTCCAGGCAAAATGCGTTGGCTTTATGAAGTTCCTGAAGAGCAATTGTTGGTTACAAATGGTGAAACTTTGTGGCTCTTCGATCCATTGTTGGAAAATGTGACTATACAAAAACTGGAAAAGCTCACTGATGGAACGGCACTTTCTTTTTTACTTGGTTTGGGAGACTTACAGGCAGATTTTAACAGGCGGTTAATCAGTCAGGTTTTGCTTACTAGTCCGGATGCTTTAATTGTTGAACTGGAACCAAAAAAAGCTGCTGCAAATTTATCATTTATCCAGTTAGCAGTGCATCCGGTAACATATAATTTGCAGATAATAGCACTGATGGATCAGGAGGGTAATTACCGGACAATCGAACTGGGGTCAATGCACTACAATCTTGTGCTTGAAGATAATTTTTTTGAATTCAAAGTCACTCAGGATATGGAAGTGATTGAAGCAGGAAATTAGCACCTCCTTCAATAATTCTGTTTTTTGCTCAAGTCTGTAAAAGAACAACAAGTGAAGTAAAAACCTGTGATTGTCTAATTCTACTTGTAATAGTTGCAACCAAAATTCCAGGATAGCATGCTTAAAAAAGAACTCACTTTACTTAATGTTTACGCCATTGCCACAGGCACAACTTTGAGTGCAGGGTTTTTTCTGCTCCCTGGAATTGCCTTCAATGAGGCCGGTCCGGCAGTAGTCTTGAGTTATATGATTGCAGCAATTCCACTGATTCCTGCAATGTTCAGTATGGTCGAGTTATCCACTGCCATGCCCAGAGCAGGAGGAGCATATTATTTCCTCGACAGAAGCATGGGGCCGTTTGTCGGTACAATCGGAGGGTTGGGAACGTGGTTGGCACTGGTTTTCAAAACAGCATTTGCCTTGATTGGAATGGGGGCTTATCTCAGTATTTTCTGGCCGGAAGTTCCCATCGTTATGCTGGCGGTGATTTTAGCGGTCCTTTTTGGAATTGTAAATCTTTTTGGAGCAAAAAAAACCGGGACGTTTCAGGTATTCATGGTCTTTGCCCTGCTCTTGATTTTATTAGCTTTCATTGGAAAAGGTATTCCGGAAATAAATTCAGTACATTTTGAAGGATTTTTTGACAAAGGTACTGTATCAATCATTTCAACTGCAGGACTTGTGTATATCAGCTATGTTGGAGTAACAAACATTGCCAGTGTTGCGGAAGAAGTTCAAAATCCAGAACGAAATCTTCCACTTGGAGTTTTTCTTGCCATCGGGACTGCAATTATAGTTTACGCTGTTGGTACAACGATCATGGTCGGAGTGCTTCCTGCAAATGAATTGGCTCAGGATTTAACACCGGTTGCTTCTACTGCAGAAATTATTTTTGGAGAGTGGGGTAAAATTGCTGTGACTGTGGCAGCAGTTATTGCTTTTGCATCTGTGGCAAATGCAGGGATTTTAAGTGCTTCTCGATATCCTCTGGCCATGAGCCGGGATCATCTTATTCCGAGTAAATTAGCTAAACTAACTGTACGTAATATTCCTCACTATGGAATAGCAGTAACTGTTGTATTGATTATCCTGCTGGTTCTTACTCTTGATATTGCCCGCATCGCCAAGTTGGCCAGTGCTTTTCAATTATTGATGTTTGCTTTGATTTGTCTGGCAGTAGTTGTGATGCGTGAAAGCCAAATAGAAGCCTATGATCCTGGATATCGTTCCCCGTTTTATCCGTGGATGCAAATATTCGGAGTTTTTTCTCCACTGTGGCTGATTGCTGAAATGGGCGCTCTTCCCATATTATTTTCTCTGGGACTAGTAACACTTGGTACAGTCTGGTATTTTGCTTATGCACAAAATCGGGTGGTTCGTTCAGGTGCAATTTATCATTTATTTGCCCGTCTTGGTGAACAAAGATTTGAAGGGCTGGATCGTGAGTTGCGCGGAATTATGAAAGAAAAAGGTGTGCGGGAGGAGGATCCCTTTGACGAAGTAGTGGCTCGTGCACAAGTGATGGAATTTACCAAGGAACATCAATTTGGTGAGATTACACGTCAGGTTGCCATTGAATTTGAACGCAATCTGGGTGTAGATGCAAAAGAATTAGAGCAAGGATTTTTGGAGGGCAGCAGGATTGGCGCAACCCCAATTTCAAATGGTGCGGCTTTGCCTCACATTCGTCTGCCGGATCTCAAACTTGCAGAAATGGTGATCGTCCGTGTAAATGAATTATGCTTTGTAGAGGCACCTGATTTTTCGGGTAAAATATCACTTCAGGGACCTATACATGCTTTTTTCTATTTAATCAGTCCCAATGAAAATCCTGGTCAGCATCTGCGGATTCTGGCTCAAATTGCAGGAAGGATTGATGATGAAAATTTTCTCAAAGATTGGCTGGATGCTTCAGATGAACAAGAATTAAAGGAAATATTATTACGAGATGAACGCTTTTTATCACTAAGGATTCGCAACAATACACCTTCTTCAGTATTCATTGGGCGTTCATTGAAAGATATAAGTATGCCAGAAGGCTGCCTGGTAGCCCTTATTCGCAGAAGAGGAGAAACGATTGTACCGCGTGGACTGACGGTTATACTGGAAGGTGACCGGCTGACTATTATTGGTGATGCACAAGGGATTGAACAATTAAACAATAAATATAATTAAATTCATGAAAACAACCTTAAGAACTGACGGACGAAAAAACAACGAAGAACGTCCGCTTGAAATCTCACTTGATTATACAATGCACGCAGAAGGCTCGGTGCTTGTTTCTTCCGGAAATACGAAAATAATTTGCACAGCATCTGTTGAAAATAAAGTTCCGGATTGGCTTTTGGATAAAGACAAAAAGCCGCATCACGGCTGGGTTACTTCTGAATACGGAATGCTTCCGCGTTCAACCGGAAGCCGCAGGAAGAGAGAAACCGGAAAAATAGACGGACGGAGCCAGGAAATTCAGCGGTTAATTGGTCGTTCGTTGCGTTCCGTGGTAAATCTGTCAGTACTTGGAGAACACACTATCTGGATTGACTGTGACGTGATCCAAGCTGATGGAGGTACTCGAACTACAGCAATTACGGGTGGATTTGTGGCTCTAATTTTGGCTTTAAGAAATATCTTTAAAACAGGAAACATCAATGAATTTCCTGTAAAAGAATACCTTGCTGCCATCAGTGTAGGTATAGTAAATAGCCAACCGATGCTGGATTTAAAATATGATGAAGACAAAGCTGCAGAAGTAGATATGAACATTGTTATGCTGGAGTCCGGAGAATTTGTTGAAGTCCAGGCAACTGCAGAAGGAAAAACATATTCTCGTGAACAATTGGATTTAATGCTTGATCTGGCCGTACAGGGAATTCGTTCACACATTGCTGCACAAAAGAAGGTGCTTGGGAATGTACTGTACGGCTAACTTTTATTCCTGAAATAATTATGTATCCATATATTTTTTCTCTTGAAATTCCATGGCTTAACATTACCCTTGAACCTAGATTTTACGGATTGTTTTATGCAGTTGCGGTTTTAATCGGTTCACAAATTGTAATTGCTGAAATTGCAAGGCGGCGTATCAAGCTTGACGAGGATGAAGCAATGAACATGACAATGCTCATTTTTTTGGCAGGCTTAATTGGTGGACGAAGTTATGAAGTAATCTTTGAGTGGTCGAACTATTATAGATTTCAACCATTCTGGAAAGTCTTTGCAATTTGGGAAGGTGGATTGGCGATTCATGGGGGGATTCTCGGCGGAATCGTTTCGCTCTATTTTTACTGTCGAATCAAAAATATTTCATTAGCCGCCATTCTGGACATAGGTGCATTATGCATGATTCTTGGTCAAGCTCTTGGTCGATGGGGTAACTTCACCAATGGAGAAACTGCAGGGCCAGTCACTGAATTTTGGACTGGAATAGTATTTCCCGTAGGAACAGCCGTAGACCGTTATGCTCATGGTGCACCAGTACATCCGACAATGATATATGAATCACTGGGCAACTTTCTAATTCTAGCTCTACTCTGGAAACTCCGGCTACGAAATTTTCGTCCAGGAATGCTTGGCGCGCTTTATTTACTCTCTTACTCCGCTTTACGTTCCTTATTGACACCTCTACGTATGGACAATCAATATTTTGTCGTTGCTGATACTAAAATTCTTGCAGCTTATGCTATAAGTATTTTACTGGTCGGTGCGGGCCTGTTTTGGATATATAAGCAAAAACTTTGGCTTCCGGATGAAGCACTGAGTGAAAAATCATGAATGTTGATTTAGTGGAATTATTGACTCATCCTGCCGTTATACTTGCCTCGATCATCGGACTTGATTTGCTTTTAGGAGATCCGGTTTATAGCTGGCATCCTGTACGCCTGATCGGTAATTTGATATCATGGTTTGAAACCAAACTTCGGTCAATCGGCCTGGATGGAAAATTTGGCGGAATTATTTTGTTACTGCTTTTACTGTTTTGTGCATTTGTAGTCTGCACAGGCATTTCACATTTTTTAACAAGAATACACTGGAGCTTAAGTTGGCTCTGGTCCGTTTATCTTGGGTGGAGTTTTCTGGCTTTGCGAGATTTGCTGGTTCATGCAAAACATGTTGCTGAAGCCATGGAAACAGAAAATCTTTCTGAAGCAAAACGGCAAGTTGGAATGCTCGTTGGCCGGGACACCAAACTGATGGATTTACCGGCTTGCGGACGTGCCACTGTAGAAAGTGTCAGCGAGAATTTGAATGACGGTGTGATGGCACCTTTACTCTTTTTTTGTTTTTTTGGAATACCGGGAATGTTGTTATTTAAAGTTGTCAGCACACTGGATTCAATGGTTGGTTATCAAAATAAGCGCTATCAGGATTTTGGCTGGTGCAGTGCAAAATTTGATGATCTGTTGAGCTGGATTCCTGCAAGGATCAGTTGGCTTTTCTTGTCTGGAACTGCAGCATTGTTCCCGGAATTTTCCGGCAGTAATGCTTTCAAAGTTGGTTGGAAGGATCATGCAAAACTTCCCAGCTCTAATGCCGGCTGGTGTGAGGCCACTGCAGCAGGAGCTTTGAAAATTAGACTTTGCGGTCCAATCTGGCGTGAAGGTAAATTGGCCCACAATTATTGGCTTGGCAGCCAGAAAGACAGAGAAGGCGCAACTGCAAGGGACATACAACTTGTTAGTAGACTGGCTTTGGCAACCACTTTAATTGTTTCCGGAATCCTGGGCTATTTGTTATGGTTGAGCGAATTCAAACCATTTTTCAGCCCATGAAAATCTTGTTCACAGGGGGCGTAAAAAGTGGAAAGTCCCGTCATGCAGAAAAACGTGTTCTGGAAATGTCCAGAGGTAAAAAACCAGTTTATCTGGCAACAACAGAATTGCTTGATCCGGAAATGAAGGAACGTATTTCGGAGCATCGACGCCGGCGGGGGGCAAAGTTCCACACACTTGAAGAGCCACTGCATTTAGCAGATACATTACTAAGTACAGAAGTTCCTGTGCTTGTTGAATGTTTGACGATGTGGCTCAACAATGCCATGCATTACCAACTCTCAGAAAAAAAAATCTTTGCCGAAATTGAAAACTTGCTGCTGCTCGAATGTGATGTAATATTTGTGCTGAATGAAGTTGGAATGGGGATTATTCCAGATAATTCATTAGCCAGGAAATTTGCAGATTTGTCCGGACGGATTGCACAGCAGCTTGGTGAGGCCTGCGATGAGGTAAACTTGTGTGTAGCAGGAAACTTATTAAAGATAAAATAAATGAGGAAAACTTAATGAAGACTCTTCATGTAAATTTGCCTAGACGAGAATACAAGATTGATATAGGTCTAAATATTCTTGATCAGTTACTACCGGAAGCAGTGTTGAGTAACTCAACAGATCATGTGGTTGTGGTTACGAACACAACTCTGCATGACTTGTATCCGGATCGGATTTCTCAGGTTTTACAAAATTCCGGAGTACGAGTCAGTACGTGTGTTTTAGCAGATGGTGAGGAGTATAAAAATCTTGAAACACTGTCATTGATTTTTGATTTTTTAATGAAGTTCAGTGCAAATCGAAAAACTTTACTGGTTGCTTTTGGAGGAGGAGTAATTGGTGACATGGCTGGATTTGCTGCAGCAACTTTTATGCGAGGCATTCCGTTCATTCAAGTTCCCACAACATTGCTGGCAGACGTGGACAGCAGCGTTGGCGGGAAAACCGCTGTTAATCATCCATCAGCTAAAAACACAATTGGATCATTTAAACAACCTGAGTACGTTTGCATAGAACTGTCTTTTTTGAAAACATTGCCCTCCCGTGAATTGAAGGGAGGTTTTATAGAACTGCTCAAGCATGGATTAATTCATGACGTAAATTTGTTTGAATTTATTCAGGGACAGACTCTGGAACCGCTGGACTTTGAATTTTTGGAGGAGGCAATTTTCAGGTCATGTGGAATTAAAGGCCGGGTGGTTGAACAAGATGAAACAGAAACGGGGTTGCGTGCAATACTCAATTTTGGACACACTTTAGGACATTTGATTGAAACGCATGCTGGTTATGGTACATACCTGCATGGAGAAGCGGTTGGTGCAGGTATGTGTTTTGCTGCATTTGTTTCATGGCATTGTAATGAGCTTTCTGAAAAAGACTGGGAGCGCATCAGCAGTTATTTGCGGAAAATTTTGGCTCCGGTTGTTCTCCACAGTCTGGATCAGGATGTCTTTCGTGATTTGATTTTGCATGATAAAAAAGCACAAAAGCAGGCGGTAAATTTTATTATGCTAAAAAAATTGGGTGAAAGTTTTATTCAGCAGGAAATGCCGGTGGAAAAGTTGTGGGATGAGTTCAAGAAATTCACAGCACTGCATCCAGAATTTGTGGAATTGAGATGAATCATATTCAGACCATACCGGTTTGTGAAAAAGTTGTGGTTAGTGGGTCAAACCCAAGATTATCCATTGTTCTTTCCCACCTTAGTTCGTAATCCAGATCGAGCAGCAAAAGTTCATCCAGTGGGCCGAGCCACCAGGATTCCTCCTGGATTTCCCGATCAAGTTGTCCTGCACCCCAGCCGGCATAGCCGCTGCCAAAGTGATAAGATCGTACATCTTGCCCATTAGCAAGTGAATACAGAACATCTTGTGCAGAACTTAAGTTGATTTTTGGTGAAAGAATGGTCGTTTCTTCTACTGAAAAATCGGAACTGTGAACAGCCCAAAAAGATTCTGGTTGAACTGGACCTCCGAGCAGCAAAGGAATATCGGCAGCAACATTCTCATTCATTTCGTCTGAGAGAATCTCTTTAACGAGAGTTGTTGTTGGATGATTCATGACGAGTCCGAATGCACCTTCTTCGTCATATCTGCACAAAAGAATAACAGATTTGTTAAAATATGTATCTTTTAGTGCCGGCATGGCAACCAGGATGCCTGGGACTTCACTGAGCTGCATATAGTTTTTTGTTTGATTTAAAATTAAATGATTATGCCTAGTTTACCTCAACAGAATAAAGATCACAATTTGGTAACACAATTTCTCCGCTCAATTCATTATAAAAGCTCATCCGGACAAAAACCATACGGAAATGCTCTGTCTATATTGCGCGCAATTTTTGAAGCATCGGGTCAACAGCATTTGCTTTATTTAGTCAAACTGCGCAAACTCTGGTTTGCTGAGATCGACAGTTTTATGGCTAGGAACTCTTATCCACGAAATATTTCTGTACTTCGCCAATTCACAGTCAATGATGATTTTTGTCAAGAATTGGCCAAAGCAAGTGTTTCTCCTGATTTTTTGCAGGCAGTAGAAAAGTTAAACGGAGAAAGCTTCAAACGTTCAGAACAATTAAATGGTCAGTTACAAAAAAGACTGAAACGTTTGTTGTCTCCAGAAGAATCAGAATTGTTGAAACATAAAGTCAGGTTTAAACATCTGCAAACAATTTTGCACTTAACCGTGTATGACGGAAGCATCGCTCAGGCTCTCCGATTTGAAACTGAGGCTTATCTTCGCATCTTTCATCGATTGTTGCCAGAATTAAAATTAGATAATATAAATTGCCATGTTGGAGATTTGGGGCAGGCACAATATGATCAGCGTCAGGTTGCGTTGCTGGCAAAAGACTGGAATCAAGTCACACCACCGGAGGTGCATGAACGCTGTATGCCGGCTTTCCTACATCGTGTTTCACGGGGACATGCAGTGTTGGTGCTCTATGTCTCAACTGAGGAAGGTTTGGAATATTTGAAACGCACTCCTGGATCTGATTGGCTGGTCCAGCATTTACACAAAAAACGGACAGAGCTGCAGGAAGTTTTGCAGAGAATCGCATTTGTACCAAAACCTGAACTGGATTTGGAGCAAATTCGTTTGCGTTCTGTAGTACTGGGAGAAATTGATTCCGAAAAACTTTCTTCTGTTACAGAAATAACAAGCAGGAAGTCGACTGCCAGTACCTCAAAAACGACTCTTTCGGCAAAAGAACAGTTTGCTAAAATTAGAATGCATTTAAATGAAGGCACCAGAGATGCAGTTAATTCTGCTTAAAGAGACTCAAAAAGCGTACAGTAACTTTTGTAGCGTTGCTCCGTAATTTTTTTAGAGGCGACTGCATCTTTAATTAAACATTGTGGCTCGTGAATGTGCGTGCAGCCTTTGAATTTACACTGCCCCAAATATGGAACAAATTCTACAAAATGAGAATCCAGCTCATTCGGTGTCACCAGTGGTTCCAGTTCACGGATTCCGGGAGTATCCACGATGAAGCCTCCTATAGGAATTCGAAACATTTCTGCCATTCTGGTAGTGTGACGGCCTTTACCAGATTTGTTGCTTATACGACCGATGCGGATTTCCCAGTCAGGAAAAAGAGCCTTTATGAGTGATGATTTTCCTACTCCAGAATGTCCGGAAAGGACGGTTGTGCGATTTTGCAGTAAATCCCGCAGCGACTCGAGACCTCTGGATTCCGGAATACTTGTGACTAAAATGGTATAGCCGAGGGAAGAATAGAGGTTTTCAATCGGAGATATTTCATCTGAAGTTGCCAAATCAGCCTTGCTCAGGATGAGCACAGGCTCGAGTCCGCCACATGAAGCAGCCACTAACAAGCGGTCTACCAATCCTCCTCGGAACGGTGGGGTACGCATCGAGGCAACCATCAGAAGTGTATCTGCATTGCTGACTAAAACCTGTTCCGGATACCCGACACTCGGGCGACGCGAAAGTTTGGTTCGTCTGGGAAACATCCGGAGGATCCACCCCGCATCTTCCGCTGCTGTCAGATCGACTTCGACCTCATCGCCAACTGCAATTTTATTTATGTAGGAGCTTTCTTCGAACAAGTTTCCACGGATGCGACATAGGCGGGGCTCTATTTCTCCAACATCCACATAGTAAAAACTTTTGGTGTGCCTGACGATGGTTCCTGTTTGCGTCAACTTTCTCCGGCAAGCGTGTGGGTCATTCTTCCGGTTCGAGCTCGAAATCTATACCTTCTGCTCGATATTCGTTGAGCTTATTTCGCAGAGTCCGAATACTGATACCTAAAGTTTTTGCAGCATGAGTACGGTTACCTTTTGTCTCATGGAGAGTTTTGAAAATAAAACGCTTTTCTGCTTCCTTCATTGACATTCCCACTTCTATTCCCAGACCATTATCTGGTGAGTTTTGTGGTTCTGAAAAAGTAAACGATGTCTGAGAGGAATATGATGCTGGAGTTTTTGAATAGTCTGTCGTTATTGCTGCCAAATCTTCATTTATGGTAGTCTCCCCAAGTTGAGAAGACATGAGTAAATGACTTGGTTGGATTTCCTCACCGTTACAGAGCAGCAAAGCACGCTCCATGACGTTTTCTAATTCTCGAACATTACCACGCCAATGGTAATTTGTGAGAATATTTAAGGTTTCACGACTTACTGCGGGACAATTACGTTTATTTTTTTGGGAGTGCTTTTTGATAAAATAGGTTACCAGTACTGGAACATCGTCCATCCTGTCCCGCAGAGGAGGAAGCGCAAGAGGAATTACGTTTAAACGAAAAAAAAGGTCCTCGCGGAATTTTCCAGAATCAATCATTTCCATCAAATTCTGGTTGGTAGTGGCAATCACTCTGACATCCACCGGAATAGGTTCTTTACCGCCGACTTTGTCAATTTGATATTCCTGCAGTACACGTAAGAGTTTTGCCTGCAGAGGCAAAGCCATTTCACTGATCTCATCCAAAAGAATTGTACCTGTGTGGGCTTGTTCAAATTTTCCGCGATAATCCTGAATAGCTCCAGTAAAGGCACCTTTTGCGTGTCCGAAGAGCTCACTTTCCAGCAATGTCTCCGGAAGTGCTGCACAGTTTATTGCAACAAAAGGTCTCTTCGCACGGTCAGAATTTTCATGGATATAATATGCCAGCAGTTCTTTACCTGTTCCGCTTTCACTCTGAATCATCATTGTTGATTTACTTTTTGCTACATTCTTGGCAACTTTTAGTAAATCCAACATTGTTTGGTTCTGCGTGATGATTTCTTTGGTCACATTTATCGGTTTTGACTTTGAAGTCTTGCTTTCAGCTACTGGAGCTGCAGTTCCAGGAGTGCCTTTGTAATTCAAGGCTTGCTGGACAATAAACTGAAATGAATCAAAATTAATTGGTTTGCGTATGTAATCGAAAGCACCGTGCTTCATTGCTTCCACTGCTGTTTCTACTGTTCCGTAAGCAGTTGCCATAATCACGGGCTTGGCAGGGGAGATGCTTTTTATGTCTTTAAGTAATTCCAGTCCACTGCGTTTTGGCATGGTCATATCTGTAATGACCAGAGAATATTCGTTTTGCTTGAACTTTTTGAGTGCATCAATTGCGTTGTGCGATATTTCTACCGGGTAGCCGCAGTGTTTCAGTGTTTCAGACATGGCGATACGCATTTCAACTTCATCGTCTACAATCAAAACCGGTTGGTTGACCATATTAAATTCCTTTCATTTGATGTCCATCAGGCGGTCATCTTATATGCATTCAGTGTTAAAGTTTTAAAACAGGATAGTATATTAGTTTGGGGTAGTCGATTTAGCTGACATTTTGGCATGATCATAACATATCCGGTTGGTTAATGCACGATTCATGCGAAGTCAAATAGTCTTTTGTTTCAAAGATGTAAACTGCACTATCTGAAAATTAAATTTCTTGTTCAACAACATCCACGCTTATTAGTCATGACATAGTATAAACAGTGTTTTTGAGTTGAATATTCCAAGCACTCTGTTAGTGTTTATGTTATGTTTTAATAAAATAAAAAGGAGATAAAATGAGCCTTGAAGAAGATTTCAATTCTGCAGCTGAACGTGCGACCCAGCTTCCAAAGCGTCCACCAAATGATATTATGCTCCAACTTTATGCACTTTATAAACAAGCTAACGAAGGCGATGTAACAGGCGACCGTCCAGGCTTTGCCGATTTTGAAGGTCGGGCAAAGTTTGATAGCTGGAATAAACTCCAGGGGAAATCTGGCGAAGATGCGAAGCAGGAATATATTTCTCTTGTCGAAAAACTAGAACAAGAAGTTGCCGAATAAAAACTTCATGCCATTCGATCTTTCCTTAATAGATCTAGTTGAACGCATCAAGTCAGGAGAACTCCGTGCAGAGGCAGTGATGGAGGCAGTTTATTCCCGGATTAATCAGTACAACTCTTCGTTGAATGTCTACCGTAGTCTTTTGCCGCGTAAAATTGCAATTTCTCGTGCACGTATAATAGACGAGGAAATTTCTTCCGGAAAGACCCTTGGCAAACTTGCAGGTATTCCGGTATCGATTAAAGACAATATCTGTATCAAAGATCCGGAGTTGAGCAATGCATGTGGTTCACAAATTCTGGGTGAATATCACTCTCCATACAATGCAACTGTAGTAGAGAAATTATTGCAGGAAGATGCAGTTATTATTGGAACTACGAATATGGACGAGTTCGCAATGGGGTCGTCCACAGAAAATTCTTTTTTCAGTCCGACCCGTAATCCGTGGGATACGGAACGTGTTCCGGGTGGAAGTAGTGGCGGTGCGGCGGTTTCTGTTGCTTCCGGAATGGCCTTGTTGGCTCTCGGTTCTGATACCGGAGGTTCGGTGCGCCAACCGGCTTCGATGTGCGGTGTTTCCGGATTAAAGCCATCTTACGGCACTGTTTCGCGTTACGGCCTGGTGGCTTTTGGTTCGTCTCTAGATCAAATCGGTTGCCTTGCACCCAGTGCTGCGGATTGCCGTTATGCCTTTTCAATCATTCACGGACACGATCCGCACGAAAGTACTTCTGCAAAAATAGAATTATCAGTGGCTCCAGATGTCGCAAAACTCTCCGGTTTGCGGGTTTGTCTTCCGGATGAATATGTAGCTGCAGAATCTTTTGATCCGGATGTTGTAGGGAGCGTTCATGAGTTAGAGGAACTGTTGCAGAAACACGGTGCAACGGTTGAACGGCGTTCACTGGATTTTCTGAAATATGTTATTCCAACTTATTACGTCCTCGCTTTTGCAGAAGCCAGTTCCAACCTGGGACGTTTCGACGGAATTCGTTACGGAATAAGGAAGCAGGATCAGCCATCCTTGAAATCACTATACACATCTACCAGGAAAAAGGGTTTTGGTGTGGAAGTAAAACGCAGAATCATGCTTGGAACATTTGTACTCAGTTCAGGTTATTATGATCAATATTATGGACGAGCTGTGCAGGTGAGGGCTTGGATGGAAAAACAAGTGGCATTGCTGTTTGAGGAATTTGATTTTATACTGGGACCAGTTTCTCCTTTTCCTGCATTCAAGTTAGGAGAAAAAAATGAAGATCCACTGGCAATGTACTTGGCAGATATTTGCAGTGTACTTGCAAACCTGACACGAACACCTGCAATCTCAATTCCTGGAAGACCAACCAGTGACGGATTACCAGTTGGGTTACAATTAATGGGCCGGCGTTTTGAAGATCATAACCTTTTAGCAACCGCATCTGCCATTCAAGAACTGACTGCATTTCATCAACTGAGACCAGAAAAGTATTTGCAACAAAACCATAAAACATGAAAAGTGGATTGCAAATCTGCAATCAAAGAATCTTAAATCTCAAACCTGAAACCTGACTGAATGCTTGATCTAAAAATAATCAGAAGCCAGCCTGAAGTAATTGCAGAGAATTGCCGAAAACGGAACGTTGACGTTGATATTGAAAAATTGTTAGCACTTGATGAGCAAGTACGGCAGATTACATCTGAAGTTGATTCTGTCAGACAACGACGGAATGACATCAGTAATAAAATGAAAGGCAAAATTCCGCCTGAGGAACGTCAGCCTCTGATTGTAGAATCAAAAAACTTGCGGGAAGAAGAGTCGGAAAAAGATTCAATACTTCGAGAACTGCTTGAGCAGCGGCTTGATTTGCACAAGCAGGTTCCAAACTTGACACATCCAGAATCTCCGGAAGGTTTTACTGATGAAGAAAATGTTCCAATTCGGGAAGTTGGAACAAAACGCGAATTTGATTTTGAACCTAAGGACCATGTTGAGTTAATGGAAGCACTTGATTTGATTGACTTTGACGGAGGTGCAAAAGTTTCTGGACAAAAGTTTTACTACCTCAAAAATCAGGCTGTATTTTTGGAATTAGCTTTGGCCCAATATGCCCTGAGTTTGCTGCAAAAAGAAGGATTTACAGTACATATTACACCGGACTTGGCTCGGCATCAGATTTTGGACGGTATTGGATTTAATCCACGTGGTGCAGAAACACAGATTTATTCAATAGAAGAATCGGATCTCTGTCTGATTGCGACTGCAGAAATAACTTTGGGCGGTTTGTTGATCGATCAGGTACTCCAACCGGAACAGTTACCGATTCTGTATGCAGGGCTTTCTCATTGTTACCGCACAGAAGCAGGTGCGGCCGGACGTGAATCACGAGGATTATACAGGGTACATCAGTTTTCTAAAATAGAAATGTTTGCCTTTACCCATCCAGATAAGTCTGAAGAAATGCATGAAAAAATGCGTGAAATTGAGGAGCAAATCTACCAGGATTTGGAAATCCCATATCAGCTGGTGAATATTTGCGCTGGTGACCTTGGAGGACCAGCTTATCGCAAATATGATTTGGAAGCCTGGATGCCGGGGCGTGGCAAATGGGGAGAGGTGACATCCACTTCAAACTGTACAGATTATCAGTCACGTCGCATGAACATTCGTTTTAAAGACCCGGAAACAGGAAAAACCAGATTTGTCCATATGCTAAATGGAACTGCAATTGCGGTTTCCAGATCTTTGATTGCCCTCATAGAGAATGGTCAACAAAAAGACGGTTCAATTAAACTCCCGCGTTGTTTGAATATTAAGGATATTCCAGCACCTGCTTCCGGATAATAGTATTTTGTCTTTTAATTGAGTTGTTTTAGTTTTAATGTATGCATTCTTAATAACCATTTGCCCAAAAAAATAATATAAAAATTCTCGCAATTTTAACAATTTTTATTATTTCTTCAACTTTTGTTTTTGGGGAATTGCCCATTGGTGAAGTTCCGCCAACAATTGTACTTGAAGGTGATTTAGGAGGAAGGTTGGATGGAACACCCTGGAACAGTGAGGAACTGGTTTCCGGAAAAATAATAGTCCTTTTTTATGTTGATCCTGATGAGTCGGATCTCAACAATCATGTCAGCGATGCTCTCAAGGCTGAAAATTTTCCTTTAGATAAATACGGTTCGGTTGGAGTTGCCAATATGGCCGCCACCTGGTTACCAAATATGGTGATCAATATAAAATTGAAAAGTAAACAAGAGAAACATAAATCAACAGTTTATGTCAAAGACCTTGAAAAAATACTGGTTAAGAAGTGGGGTTTGAATGACGATGACAGTGACGTCATGTTGTTCGGTAAAGACGGGAAGGTACTTTATAGTGTTGATGGTAAATTCACTGATACGCAGGTTAAGGAAATAGTAAAAACCGTTTGGGATAATTTGTAGTAGTGGAAGACTCAAAATTCGGTTGATTATTAATCAGTTTGACTTCGCAAATTTCTTTCGGGCCTGAACAGCAAGTTCGTCGCAGCGGTCATTTTCGGGATTCCCGGAATGACCTTTGACCCAATGCCATGAAACTTCATGCTTCTTACTGACTTCGAGCAGGAGAAGCCAGAGGTCTTTATTTGCAACAGGTTTTCTTGCTTTACTTTTCCAGCCGTTATTCTGCCAATTATTTAACCAGTTTTTCTCAAATGCATTTTTTAGATAACTGGAATCTGTATAGAGTTTAACAACACATGACTTTTTTAAGGCTTCCAGGGCTTTGATGGCAGCAGTCATTTCCATACGGTTATTAGTAGAGTCAACTTCAGAGCCGGAAAGTTCAGTGCGGAGATTGTGTTCTTTGGAAATCAAAACTGCTCCCCAACCTCCAATTCCCGGATTAGGCGAGCAGGCACCATCGGTGTAAATTGTAACAGATGTTTTTAGCATTTTTTTGTGAATTTGTCTTTTGAAGAATCAAAGTATAACAGAAAGAACATCTGACTGCGATTTCAAACTACATTTTTTTAGTAATTTCTGCTTGTTGAGTTTGTGGGGCAGATGAATCTTGATTTTAAACAATTTGGAACATGGATCTATGTTGATCCGGATGAACGGAGTATAGAGCTTTTAGAAGAGACTCTTAATTTAGACATGCTTTGTGAATTATTACGTTGTGACTCTACTGATATGGAAGAGTTGGGCGGGCCATTCCTGGCTTATATTGATGGAGAAGGAGCATCGCAGGAAAGACAGACAGAATGGGAATTTAATGAAAATCCATGTTGGGGTCCGATACTGATTGTCAAAATCGGAAAAGAAGATTCCAGGCTTGAAACCTGTGATGAGGATGATCTGGCAGTAATAGAGCCACTAGTAAAATTTTTAGACTGACAAAAAAAGAATAATTAGATATGAATGTTTCAACTTTTCGCGCATTGGTGGTCAGTAAAACTGACGAAAAAACTTTTACCCGTGAAATCACGGAGCGCTCAATCAGCGATCTTCCGGAAGGTGAGGTGCTCATCCGGGTACATTTTTCTTCACTGAATTATAAAGACGGGCTTTCATGCATTGGAAATCCAGGTGTAACTCGCAATTATCCTCACACGCCTGGAATAGACGCATCCGGAAAGGTTACAGAAAGTTCAGATTCGCAGTTCAAGACCGGTGATTCTGTGATTGTCACCAGTTATGATTTAGGTATGAATACCTCCGGAGGTTTTGGAGAATACATTCGCGTTCCTGCTGATTGGGTAGTTCCACTTCCGGAAAGTCTTTCTTTAAAAGATGCAATGGTTTATGGTACAGCAGGTTTCACGGCTGCTCTTTCGGTTCATGCACTGCAAAAACACGGAGTGTCTCCGGAGCAGGGTGAAATCGTAGTGACCGGTTCAACAGGAGGTGTCGGGAGCATATCAGTAGCTCTATTGTCACATTTGGGATACAATGTTGTAGCAGCAACAGGAAAAACAAATGAAACAGAATATTTGAGCGGATTAGGTGCAAAAGAAATCATTCATCGAGATGAAGTAAAAGATGATTCAAATAAACCTTTGTTGAGAGAACGCTGGGCTGGAGCAATAGATACAGTTGGAGGTAATACTTTAGCTACGTTGCTTAAAGCGACAAAACGCGGAGGGGCAGTTGCATCCACAGGGTTGGTTGATTCAGCTGATTTACCAACATCAGTTTTTCCGTTTATTTTGCGTGGAGTGAGTTTGCTAGGTATTGATTCCGGATTTACCCCGATGGAACTGCGTCGGGAAATTTGGAACAAACTTGCAGGCGAATGGGAATTATCACAACTGGATCAGTTGAAAATTGATTGTAATCTGGAGGGACTGGATCCGGAAATTGACAAGATCCTTGCTGGTGGTCAGCGTGGACGTGTGGTGGTAGATCTGCAGTAGATTGACTGCCGTAATTTTAATACAAATCAGGAGATAATCATGAGTGATACGATTAAATATTTGCTTCCCGAAAATGAAATACCAAAAGACTGGTACAATATTGTTGCAGATCTTCCGGAGCCGCCTCCGCCAGTTCTGCATCCAGGTACACATGAACCGGTAGGCCCGGATGACCTTGCCCCACTGTTCCCGATGTCCTTGATTATGCAGGAAGTGTCTGGCGAACGCTATCTTGAAATTCCGGGACCGGTACGTGAGATATACCGTCAGTGGCGCCCAAGCCCTCTTTACCGCGCAAGAAGATTAGAAAAGGTTCTTGATACCCCTGCTAAAATTTTTTACAAGTACGAAGGAGTCAGTCCCACCGGTAGTCACAAACCTAACACGGCGGTAGCTCAGGCTTTCTACAATAAAGAGGCCGGAGTCAAGCGTATTGCGACGGAAACAGGTGCAGGACAATGGGGGTGTTCCTTAGCCTTTGCCGGCGCAATTTTTGGGATTTCCGTTGAAGTCTACATGGTCAAAGTCAGCTTCCAGCAGAAACCTTATCGTAAGTCCATGATGGAATCCTTTGGTGCATCCTGTATTGCCTCTCCTTCAGACAATACAGAGTTTGGAAAGTCATACTTGGCCAAGAATCCTGATTCTACAGGCAGTCTTGGCATAGCAATCTCTGAGGCTGTGGAAGTTGCAGCCACTAATGATGATGCCAAATACGCCTTGGGTAGTGTCCTGAATCATGTACTGATGCATCAGACTGTTGTTGGGGTAGAAGCATTGAAGCAGATGGAAATGGCAGGGGAATACCCCGACGTTGTGGTGGGCTGTACAGGAGGTGGCTCTAATTTTGCGGGCCTCGTTTTTCCCTTCATTGGTGAACAATTGCGGGGTGGTTCTAAGATCCGCGCGCTTGCTGTAGAGCCTGCAGCTTGTCCGTCTTTGACTCGGGGAAAATATGCCTTTGATTTTGGTGACACAGGAAATATGACACCGTTGGCCAAAATGCACACTCTTGGTTCGACATTTGTCCCTCCTGGATTCCACGCAGGTGGTCTACGTTATCATGGGATGGCCCCGTTAATCAGCCATCTCAAGGAGCTTAATCTACTTGAGGCCTCTGCATATCATCAGAATGCCTGTTTTGAAGCAGGTGTCACTTTTGGACGTGCGGAAGGAATCCTTCCGGCTCCGGAAGCCAATCATGCAGTTAAAGGTGCTATAGAGGAGGCTCTACGTTGCAAGCGAGAAGGTAAATCCGAAACGATTCTCTTCAACCTTTGTGGACATGGACACTTTGACATGCAAGCCTATTCGGAATATTTTAGTGGCAAGCTGGAAGATCGTAACTACGATGAACAGGAACTCGCAATGGCCCTTGCGGGCTTACCTTCCGTGGCTGCCTGAGTCAATCTTTGAAAAATAATGAAATATAATGTCTGCTCAGACTTCTATTTTTGATAATGCTAAACGTAAAATCCAAATTGAACAAACTGTCCGTGGCTTTTTGCAGTTGCTGGATGAAAATGAACTTGATTTGGAAGATGGACTTGTTGCCTGGAACATGTTAGGATTTACTATCTTTCAAGATACTTATCCTGAAGAAAATCATGATGAAATTCAACGGCGCATGGCTGATTTTTCGAAAAACCTTTTTGATTCAGGGCAACTATCCTGATGAATAGTCAACATTTTGATTTAATTCGAGCCACTATATTTCGAGTGTTTAGACGCGTATCCCTTTTACTGTACTTTTGTATCTTGTTTGCTCCATTGCTCCAAGCTGCAGAACCTGCCTTTGTTCGTGAAAGCATACGTGCCCGTGGGATGGGCAATGCGTTTACTGCTGCGGCTAACGACGAGATGCTACTGTTTTACAATCCTGCCGCTTTACGTTCTGTATATTACAACATCTATCAAATAGCTGGTTTTAATACTACATTCAACGAAAACATTACAAAACTTGGAAATTCCAGTAGCAGCTATTCTACGCTCGGGTCTTTAGCAGGTAAAAATATCCATAATGAAATAGATATTGGTTTTTTGAGTCATGTTAATTCTCGATTCGGTTGGTCATTATTCACAAATTCTTTTGTTGATATCCAAGTCAGAAATCCTATTATCCCATATTTAGAGACAAAAGCTTACGCGCAGACTGGACTTGCCGGAGGGATGGCGTGGAGCTTTTTGGATTTCCAGCTTGATTTAGGTCTAGGTGTTAAACTAGTGCAAAGATCAGGAATTGATACGAAGTTACATATTTTTGACGAGGGCATCATTGAGTTCACAGAAGATCAGAAAACCACAAAACTTGAAAAAAAATTCGCTAGCAAAGCAGCCTTTGCACCTGATGCTGGAGTAATCTATCACTTTGACAGCTATCACAACATGGAACCAAAAGTTGCGTTCAGCCTGCAAAATATAGGTGGCCTTGATTTTGAAGGGGCTGGGAAAGTTCCCATGACAATGAACATTGGTGTAAGTACTGAGTCAGAGTTTAATGGTTTTGATATGATACTTGCGGCAGATTATCGTGATTTAGCAGACTCGCAGGGAATGATTTCTAAGGGCAATATAATGACTGAGCGAAATATAAAAATTGGTGTGGAATTTGGATGGCAAAAATTATTTAATGGACATCATCTTATCTCAATTCGTGCAGGACGTAATGGGCCGTACAACAGTGTTGGCTGGTCGATGAACTTATTTGGGTTTAAAGTTGATTTTGCAAAATACTCCGAGGAGGTAGGAGGATATGCAGGTGAGTTGGAGGACAAACGTACAAGTTTACAAGTTTCACTTATTTTTTAATTACAATCTTCGAAAACCAAGAGATCTCATGAGAAATACTACTTTTGTGATATTTGCACTATCATTGGTGTGGTTATGTGGTTGTATTACGCAGGGGAGATTGACCTCTTTGACCTTCAAGAAGAGTTTTAATTATAAGACTCTGGACTCCTCAATGGAGAAACTCAAGAGTCAATATGAGAGCTCGCTGCAGGAGCAAGTCAGTGCATTACGCGAGATCCGTTATATTTCAAAACATATGGAGGAGCCGGGTAAGCGGGAAATTGCATTGCGTGCTATGACCTTTTTTGCTTTTGCCAGTGACGATGGTGATATACGTGACAGGAGTCTCTCGCGTCTTGAGACAGTTCTGGAATCACCGGAATGGCCGAATTATCTGAAGTTTGCAGTGATTGACAGCACTGTTGATCTGGTGACAGGAGAACTTGGGTTTCAGGAAAAGCATGATGGTGTGCTGATGCGTTTTGGTGTTAAGTCTGGCATACGGGAAGATGCTTTAAAGTTTTTACTGAGTAATTTTGATCAGTTGACACCTGAGCTTCAATACCACTCCGTCAGTGCTTTACACCGCCTTTTGCTTACAGTGCCGACCTTAGACAACTGTCCGGAGAACATTTGTGATGAAGATGTCCGAAAGAACCAGGAAGAATGGGACCTTGGTCGATTTGAAGAAGTTAAAAATGTTATTTCGGTCTTTGAAACTGATCCTCAAAAAATTGAACAAAGAAAAAGAGAAGAACTGCTTGGAAAAAATGCTAATACTAAAGCTGTTGATGCTGGTGCTGGTGCTTCCTTTTGCAGGATGCATCCGCCAAAGTCCCGAAAGCCTGCTGGAGGAGCAGTGGTTAAGGACGGCGATCCAGATCCATCCTGAACACGAAATGGGATACCTGCGTCTGGCCCAGTTTCTGGAAAACCGGCGGCGTTATTCTGAAACCCTATATGTCCTCAAACAGGGACAGCAAAAAGTGCCTGGCAGTGTACTGATGGTAAGGCTCGAGGGATCCCTCTACCAAAACCAGGGGGACGATAAGCAGGTTGAGGCATTCTACCAAAACACCATCAAAAAACATCCCAAGGAAACAGTATTCCTGCTGGACCGTGCACGCTGGAATTGGACCAAAGCACGCCCGGAAAAAGCCCTGCAAGACCTCGAAGCCCTCTTCGTCCACGATCCGGAAAACTTCGAAGCCCATTACCTGGCAGGATTGATCCGGATCGGTATCGGTGAAGATGAAAAAGCCCTGGAAAACCTGATCAAGGCCGGAAGTCTCCAGGACGGCCATGCGGAAATCTGGTCACATATTGCCAACCTCTGGAACCGTCTTGGAGAACCGGAAAAAGCCCTGGCTGCCATCCGCAAGGCACTGGAACTCGCTCCGGAATCCTATCCCTATCTCCAGCAATACGTGAACTACTTGGAAGCCCGACTGGACACTCACCAATCCGAGACCATTGCCGAACTTCGCGTAACCCTGAAGCAGTTGATGTGGCTGGAATCGGAAGATAGCTGGGTGCTGGCTCATTCCGGTTACCTTTCATGGCAGGAGGGTGAACTGGAGCAGGCTGAAGGCCAACTGACCCGGGCCCTGGAACTTCAACCGGACTATCCCTGGGCCCGTTTCAGGCTGGGATCGGTCTACATGGCTCGCAAAGAATGGCAGTTCGCGATCCAAAGTTTTGAGACAGGACTTGATCTCCAGCCAAACCATCCCTGGGC
>ENA-UPTF01000103-UPTF01000103.1-marine-metagenome-genome-assembly--contig:-NODE-103-length-57187-cov-10.548345_pt1 | contig 57187 bp, 60 predicted proteins | sample MGYA00238166_ERZ767019 | MGnify/ENA primary metagenome ERZ767019 (study PRJEB28930, sample SAMN06266391) | marine metagenome | isolation source: Sea water from 250 m depth | place: Atlantic Ocean... | reverse complement strand
GCAACAACAGGTTTTTTTTCTTTGAAAAGAACGGTAGGGGCAATATTGCTAGGAATTCTACTTTGTTTTTTCCACACATGAAAACCCCCCGGATTTAGGTGTTCCTCTCCCAACATGTTGTTTGGCATAATTCCTGTTCCAGGAATCGCTCTTCCGCTACCACACCCATTTGTAGTTGTTATAGAAACAACATTGTTTTCTTTGTCCACAATGCTTAAGTGTGTCGTTGAACCCACCCGGCTAGCTGCACGACCGTTTTTTTTGTTTGCTGCAAGCAAAGCCTCTTCAAGCTCATAGGGCCCCACAACTTTCTTGTCAACAAGTACGTCCAGCCCAGCAAGAATTGTTTGTCCTCCCGTGGACGGAGAAGGGTTTGTAAATATTGTGTGTTGTTTATATTCTTTTGAAAGAGGTTTTCGTTCTTTTACTTGATAGTTTTGTAGGTCTGAAAGGCTAATTATGCCGCCCTGCGAAAGAGAGCCATGAAAAAGAGGACAAACCTCGTTTTTATAAAAAGACCACGGATCTTCATATAAAAAAGAGCTCAAGAAAGAAGAAAGTTTTTTGTTATAAAACTTATCACCATACCTTAAGAATTTTCCGTCTTTTAAAAACAGGTTTTTTATTTCGTCGGAGCTTGATATAACAGGCCGCAAAACCGCTGTTAAATATTCTTGGTTTTTAGAAACCTTTACCCCTCTTTTTGCAGCTTCAACAGCCTGCTCAACCAAGACCCTAAAAGGAAGAGACCCAAGTTTTTTATGTACATGGATTAGTCCGGGCAAAATACCAGGAACCCCAACAGACCCCCACCCCACATGAAACGCTTGTTTTGTGTCCCCAAAGTCTGCAATAATTTTTTCAAAGTCAGAAACCCTTTCTTTTTTTATCTTTGGGGTTTCTACAAAAAAGTCAAACAAAACGGGAGCACTATTGTTTTTACATGCAAGCATAGCCCCTCCGCCCGCAGCGCTTGTATAGAGATATTCACAAACGAGAGAAGAAAAAACTCCTGCCACAGCGGCGTCAAACGCATTTCCACCATCCTTTAGAATGTTTCGCGCAGAATCAACAGTTTCTTTGTGTCCCCCTGCTATTTTACCAACAGTACCCATGTTTTTGTCTTTCTCTTTATTAAAATAGGTCATAAAATCAGCATTAGCACCAACAAATTTATGTCGATATTTCAAATATTAACATCTTCAATTGGAAGAAAAGTTTTAATGGCAGTCACAGGCCTTTTGCTATCCTTTTTTATGCTATTTCACCTGTTTGGAAACCTTTTTTTGTTTGTTGGGGAAGAGGCATTTAATAGCTACGTTGAAAAATTACAAGGGCCAATAGTTATATATTTTGTAAGAGTTGCAGAGTTCTTTTTATTGTTTTTTGTTCTTAGCCATGCCTACACAGGAACCTTGTTGTGGTATAAAAATAGAGAAGCAAAACAACAAGAAGCCTCTTACAGCAAAAAAAACACCCCCCAGCCTTCTCGATATGCAGCGCTCACTGGTAGCATCGTTTTTATTTTTCTAGTAACACACTGGTCTACCTTTTGGTACAAATTTAATTTTGAAAGCGTCGAATCTTATTATCAAGTTGTTTTAGGAAACGACGTTGGTTTTGGAAACCCAATTTTTTCTGTTTTTTATATTGTTGCAATTGCGCTTTTGGGATACCACCTAAAACACGGTTTTGTTTCTGCAGGACAAACCCTTGGCATTAAAGGAACCAAATATGAAAAAACCTACCTATCAATAGCATCTCTTTTTTGGTTTTGGATTCCACTTGGTTTTATTTCAATTCCTCTTTGGTTTGGATTTGTTGACAACCCGGTAATGCTACCATGAAGAACCCTGTTTTAGACCCCAGAACTCCGTCGGGAGCCCTTCATAGGTGCTGGTCAAACCACAAAGAAGACCTGGGCGTCCTTTCGGGAGAAGAAGCAAACAAATATAAGGTCATTATAATTGGAACGGGGCTTGCAGGAGCGTCTGCTGCTGCAACGCTCGCCGAAAAAGGATTTAATGTAGACGCCTTTTCTTATCACGAGTCTCCAAGAAGAGCACACAGCATTGCTGCCCAAGGAGGCATTAATGCTTCAAAAAACTATAAAAACGACGGAGACAGTACCAAACGACTTTTTTATGATACTATAAAAGGTGGAGACTTTAGGTCTAGAGAAGAAAATGTTTATAGGCTTGCAGAAATAAGCGCAAACATTATTGATCAATGTGTTGCTCAAGGCGTTCCTTTCGCCAGAGAATATGGAGGGCTTCTAGACAACAGGTCTTTTGGGGGCGTTCAAGTTTCTCGCACCTTTTATGCAAGAGGACAAACAGGACAACAGCTTCTTCTTGGCGCTTATTCCGCCTTAAGCAGGCAGCTTAGCAAGGGAAAGGTGCGTTTTTTTCCAAGACACGACATGTTAGATATCGTTGTTGTTGACGGGAAAGCCAAAGGCGTTGTTACAAGAAATCTTTTAAATGGAGAAATTAATTCTCATTATGCCGACGCGGTTATTTTGGCAACAGGAGGCTATTCAAACGTATATTATTTGTCTACCAACGCGATGGCAAGCAACGTTACTGCAAACTGGAGAGCCCACAGAAAAGGGGCGCTGTTTGCAAACCCAAGCTTTACCCAAATTCATCCTACATGCATTCCTGTGAAAAACAACTTCCAGTCAAAACTTACCTTGATGAGCGAAAGCCTAAGAAACGACGGAAGGGTGTGGGTTCCAAAAAAGAAAAACGACTCAAGAAAACCGAATGATATACCAGAAAACGAAAGAGACTATTATTTAGAAAGAATTTACCCCGCATTTGGAAATTTGGTTCCTAGAGACGTTGCAAGCCGAAGGGCAAAAGAGGTTTGTGACAGCGGGCGAGGGGTTGGCCAAACGGGCATTGCTGTGTATTTAGACTTTAAACATGTTATTAAAGACAAAGGAAAAGAATATATTGAAGAAAAATATGGAAACTTGTTTGATATGTATCAAAAAATAACGGACGAGAACCCATACAAGGCCCCAATGAAAATTTATCCAGCCGTTCACTACACCATGGGCGGACTCTGGGTTGATTACAATCTAATGACAACTGTTCCTGGTCTCTTTTCAATAGGGGAAAGCAATTTTTCTGATCATGGTGCAAACCGCCTGGGAGCAAGCGCATTAATGCAGGGGCTTGCAGACGGATATTTTATTGTTCCACACACAATAACCGACTATCTTTCAAGCGAAAAGCCAGGCTCTTTAAACAACACAAACGAAGAGCTCTTTAAAAAAACAACGCAAAAAACAGCACAAGAAATTGAAAAAATTATGAACATAAAAGGAACCCTTGTTGTTGATGAAATTCACAGAGAACTGGGAAAGACTGTTTGGGATAAAATAGGGATGTCAAGAAACAGTGAGGGATTACAAGAAGCGCTAGAAAGTATCCCAAAGATCAAAGAAAAGTTTTGGACAAAATTGCTAATTCCTGGCTCTAAAGAAGATTTCAACCAAGAGCTAGAAAAAGCCCTAAGGCTAAAAGACTTTATTGAGCTAGCAGAGCTCATGGCGCTGGACGCTCTAGAGAGAAAAGAATCTTGTGGTGGACACTTTAGAGAAGAATTTCAAACAAAAGAAAATGAAGCAAAAAGAAACGACCTAGAATTTATGTATGTTGCAGCGTGGCAATACAACAAACACGGAAAACCAAAGCTGTTTAAAGAAAACCTAGAATATAAAAACGTTAAACTAAAAACAAGAAGCTATAAGTGATGAATATAAACCTAAAAGTTTGGAGACAAGAAAACAAAGAAAGAAAAGGCGGGTTTAAAACCTATCGACTTCAAGATGTTGACCCAAATATTTCTTTTTTAGAAATGCTGGACATTTTAAATAACAAACTTATTAAACAAAAACTAGACCCGGTTGCCTTTGACCACGACTGTCGAGAAGGAATTTGTGGTTCCTGTGGTTTTATGATTAACGGACAGCCTCATGGACCCCAAAAAGCTACAACAGTTTGTCAGCTTCACATGAGGTCTTTTAGTAGCGAAGATGAAATTGTTTTAGAGCCTTTTCGAGCAAAAGCTTTTAAGGTTATCAAAGACCTTTCGGTAGACAGAACCTCTTTTGATCGCATTATTTCTGCAGGAGGGTTTATTCCTGTTGATACTGGAAACGCGGAAGAAGCCAACACAACTATTGTTGAAAAAACAAACGCTGATGAAGCTTTTCTTTCTGCGGCTTGCATTGGTTGTGGGGCATGCGTTGCTGCCTGTAAAAATTCTTCAGCAATGCTTTTTACTGCGGCCAAAGTCTCACACCTTGCTTTGTTGCCACAGGGAGAGCCTGGCAAAAAAGAAAGAGTTCAAAAAATGGTAGCGACAATGGACGAAGAAGGGTTTGGAGCATGCACAAACACCGGCGCCTGTTCAGCTGAGTGTCCCAAAGAAATTTCACAAGAAAATATTGCCAGACTAAATAGAGAATTTATTAAATCTCAGCTTTAATCTTTTCAACAAAAACACTATTTTTAAACTATGCTTTTTCATTATTTAAAGTTTTTTTTAAGCCCCCTATTTACCCTAGCAATTGGTTTGGGTGTTTATATTGGGGGCACAGCGGGCCTGCTGGTTGTTTTAGGGGTTGAAGCTTTTGTTGTCTTTGGAGAGGTTTTCTTTGGTGATGATGTATCAAAACCGAAGTACAAGCACACATGGCTCCTAGACCTAGCTTTGTTTGTTAATGTTCCCTTGTTTTTTGGGGTGCTTTTTTTGTTTTTACACAAAAACCCGATTTGGACCCCGCACCTTTTTGTTTATGTCCCCATTCTTGGTTTAAGCATGTCAACGGTGCTTATTAATGTTGGACACGAACTTGTTCACAGAACAAGTAAAAAACTTGATTGTGAAATAGGAAACTGGGCCCTGTCGGCTGCCTGGAATCCAGCATTTGCAATTGAGCACGTCTATGGTCACCATAAAAATGTTGGAATTCTTGAAGAAGACCCTGTAACAGCAAAAGTTAATCAAAACCCCTACACCTTTGCTTTCAAAGCTTTTTTTGGTGAACACATCCACGCATGGGGGATTGAGTCGAGACAGCTGAAACGAAGAAAACAACCAATTTTCTCTCTCTATAATCGGCTTATTGTTGGCTACATAAGAACTGCCATAGTTTTTTGTGTGGTTTATGCGCTGTTTGGCCTGTTTGGAACATTGCTTTATTTTGTAATAGGCATTATTGCAAACTATATATTTCAAATGATCAATTTTATTGAGCACTATGGTTTGGTTCGAATAAAGGGAACCCCAATACTTCACCACCATTCTTGGAACTCAAACAATAGGGTAACAACCTACTTAACGTACAACCTTACACGCCACTCTGATCATCATGTGAATGCAAAAAAGGAGTTTTGGGAACTTGATCCCTGTCTAGATGATGGCATTTCGTTGCCATCGGGATACTTGGTATACATTGTCTTGTTTTCTTTTGCCCCTTTTATAGCTCGAAAAAAAATGCACCCAAGACTAAAAAATTGGTATTATCAGTATGCGTCCACAGAAGAAAAAGCTCTAGTGGAGCACTATAAACACCTTTAGTTTTGTAGTTTGAAATTAATTGGAATAGTAATCCACACACCTACTGGGCGTTCACGCTGTTTAGCAGGCCTAAATCTTGTTTTTCTAAGAGCGGCAACCGCGGACTCATTTAACCCCGTGTTTGGAATTCCCTTTACAACAATAGTTTCTTTGACCTTTCCTTTTTCATCAATAAAGCACTGCACCAAGACCTGGCCTTCAATCCCTGCTTCTTGAGCAATGTCTGGATATACAGGCTTGATTGGTGTAATTGGACGAGGAGGGTCGTCATAAGGAATAAACTTAAATTGTGGACCAGAAGGAGGAGGGGGAGGGGCGTCCCACGCATCAAAATTGTCCAAGTCTGTTTCTTCAATTGTCAAATCATCTGCTAGGTCTTCGTCTTCCGACTCAATTGGAATAGAAGGCCTTGCGGGAGGAGGAGGAGTTTCAAACTGTTGTGTTTCAGGAATTTCAATATTTTCAATAATGATCTGCCCTTCGCTTTCAATGTCAATATCAGGCTCAAATCGTTGTAGTCCGTAAAAACTTAACAAACCAAGAAGACAGGCCAACAATGCCCCAATTCTCGTAACCGTTGAATACTGTTCTTTTAAAGTGCTGTCACCAAGCTTTGCGCGGCCTAGAACAAGGTCTACAATAAAAGAAATAGGGCGTATTCTGTTCATTGGCTCGGCTCCTTTACTTTTGTAGAATAATTTAATCTAAGAGCATCAGCTTTTCTTAGTTCGTTATGGATGCTTGAAATAACATCCATTCTTGCAGCCAGGTCTGCTTTTAGCGAAACTGTTAATTGAGGGTCTGAAGCTCTTTTTTCATACATAACATGACGAACAGCATCGCTTTTGAACAGCTTGTCCTCAATAGAAATTAACCCGTCCTTAGACACCCAAATGTGTGCGGTGTGTCTCTTTGATTCTAGTTTTTCTATGCGCTCTGCCTTGGGAAGCGAAATTGGTAAGCCAGAGTATTCTCTTAATACGGTTGTGACCATAAAAAAGATAAGAAGCATAAAAATAATGTCCGGCATAGAAGAGGTGGATATCTTCGACTCTATGTTTGATTTTCTTTTAAACTTCATTCTGTTTCTGCTATTGATACACGCGTAGCATTAGCCATTTTTAACTGGTCTAAAACTTCAACATATACATTATATTGTGATTTTTCGTGGGCCTTAACCGAAATAATAAGCTTATCATTTTGTCTTATCTCTTCTTTTACCCTGCGATGAATATCTTTTATGGCAACAGGCTCTCCTCCTAAAAGAACGCTTCCAGATGAGCTAATAAGACAGTTAAGAATGTTTTTTTTATTAATTTCAAGCTCTTGTCCTTCTGCTGGCAGAATAATCCCAAGCCCCTTGTCCATATCGATTGTGGTAGTAACCAAAAAGAAGACTAAAAGCAAAAAAGCAATGTCTGCCATTCCGCCTTCAGGGATAGCTCCTACCCTAGCTTTTCTTTCTCTAAGAGCCATTGTTTATTTTGCGCTTCTAAGAAGGTCTGTTAGTTCAATTGATTTTTCTTCCATGTCTAAAACCATTCCATCAATTTGAGAAGAAAAATAGTTTTGACAAATTTGGATTATCATAGCAACAACTAAACCAAAAGCAGTTGTTAGCAAGGCCTGTGAAATTCCACCTGCAACAACAGCCGGAGAAATATCGTTTGCTGCCTCAATTGCTTCAAAAGCACCAATCATTCCCCACACAGTACCAGTAAATCCCATCATTGGGGCTATTGCAACGATTGCGGTTAACCACCCCATATTTTTTTCAAGAAAAGCCATCTCAAGAGAACCTGCGTTTTCAATTGCTTTTTCTACTCGATCAGCTTTGCCAGCCTTGTCTAGTCCGGCTTTACAGATGTTTGAAACAGGACCATCGTGTCCTTGACAGATTGTCACCAATGCTTTTTTTGATCCGCCAGCTTTTACTACCTTTGAAAGCTCTTCCATAAGCCCATCAGAATCAGCCTGTGATTGTGATAAAGAACGAAAGCGCTCAACTACCAACGCCAAACCGCCGAGCAGCAGCAATAAAATAGGGTACATAAAAGGTCCACCGTCTAAAAATAATTCTACCATTTAAGTTCCTCCTAACCTGTTAAATGTGTAAAAACTTAGCCTATAACAAAGGGAATGTCAATAAACTAGAAAACTTCCTTTATTTTTAACAAAATTTCTTTTTCAATTTCTGAATTCAAAGAATAATTAATAGTTATAGCCCCAACTGGAATTTTAATCATTTTTTTATACTTTTTTAGTTTAACTAGGTCTTTTTCTGTGCACAAAACAGCATCAATACCATTTTTATTTATAAACTGATTAATCTTATGAATGTCTCTTTTTTTAAACGGATAATGGTCTGGATAGACCAAAAACTCTTTTGAGTCTATTTTTAAAAACTCTAACGTTTTTTTAAAGCTTTCCGGGTCTCCAATCGCACATAAAGACAAAATATTATTATACTTTTCTAAAACGTTTATTGAACACGTTTCGTCGTTTGGCATTAAAAGATAGTCATTAAAATTCCAATGAAGAACAAATCGATTTTGGTTTCCATTGTTTTTATTAAACAAATTTCCTTTTGTTTCTATAACCACATCAGCTCTCTTAAGCCCTAGGATAGATTCGCGCAACAAACCGTAAGGAAATATTTTTTGGGATCCCAAAGAAGTTTCGGAAGAGGTCAACACAATATCTATGTCTCTATCGGCTTTGCGATGCTGAAAAGCATCATCGAATATTACTATATCACAATTCTTTTTTTCAAAAAGGTAATTTGCTGCATGTGCCCTGTTTTTTTTACGCCAAGAAACATAAATAGGTACTTTTTCTAAATTGTTTTTCAATAAAACAGCCTCATCTCCAGCCTCTTCCCAAGATTGGTTTTCCATTAGAAAGCTTTGTCCAAAGAAAAAATTATTATTATTTCTTCCATGTCCAGTGGTAACAATTCCTACAGAATAATTTTTTGAAACCAAAAACCTTGATAAAGCAATTGCAAAGGGCGTTTTTCCTGAGCCCCCCAACGAAAGGTTCCCGATGCTAATGACCTTTGCCTTTGATTTTTTTGCTTTCCAAAAATTATAGTCATATAAGAAATTTTTTATTTTTATTAAAAGAACATGTATTGGAAACAGGGTTAAAAAAGCAGTTAAAACCCGAACCTTGATTCCATAATAAAAACTATTCATGTTGAGACGCAGCTTTGTCGGTAAAACTTAATTTTTCTTTTAACGTTTTTATACAGTCGTCTAAGCTTTGCTCTGGCCGGAAGTATATTGGTTTCCCAATAACCAATCTTATTGGACTAAAAGGCTTGCTTAAATAAAAATTATGCCAATTTTTAAACACCCAACTTTTTTTGGCGTCTCCAATAACAGGAATTATTGGAACTCCAGTTTCCTGTGCCAACTTAATAGCTCCGGGCTTTGGAACATGTTCTGGTCCTTGGGGTCCGTCTGGGGTAATAATAATTTTAGTAGACGGAACTTTTAAAAGCCTAACCATGTCCTTGTATGCGTCTGATCCGCCCCTAGAGCTAGACCCCCTTACAAACGAATACCCAACCAGTTCTCCAACCCTAACAATCAGCTCAGCGTCTTTGCTTATGCTTGCTAGTCCAATGTAGTTTTTGTTAGCAAAATAATGAAAAACAGTTAAAATTTTTCCATGCCAAGAAACCAAAATAAACGACCGATTGTTTTTTGTTAAAGCGCTGATATTGTTTTCACCCTCAACGGTAAACTTGTTGAAGCCATATAGCAACTTAATCACCATCCAGAGAAAAAAGGTTTTTATAGATAAAAGAAACTTACTGTAAAATGTGTTTTGCTGCATTGTGATAGGGGTTTTTTGTTTCTGGTTTCATTTTTTCAACAAGAAGACTATGGTTTTCTGCCCAGGCAGCCTTCCCTTCATTTGAAAACAAATAATTTATCTCATTAACAATGTTTGTTGCTGTCATGTTTTGTTGTAACAATTCTTTTACAGCCGCTTTTTCTGTAATTAGGTTTACTAAAGACAAGTGTTTGACTAAAGACATTTTTTTTGCAAAAAACCAAGTTAAAGAAGACATCTTATAACAAACCACCATTGGACAATTTAATAATGCGGTTTCGAGGGTGGCTGTTCCCGAACAAACAATTGCTGCATCCGCACACGACAGCGCCTCATAGTGGTTTTTATTGATAACTATTAAACCTTCTGGCATGTTTTTAATTTTAATGTTTGGCGCTTGAATAAGAACGGGCTGTATTCTGTTTTTTGAAGAGGTATTAAAAGCGTTAATTGTTTTCAAAAAAATAGGCCAATGTTTTTTTACCTCTGATGTTCTACTGCCCGGCAATAAGGCAACAATTTTTTTGCTCCTATTAATGCTATATTTTTTGTGTAGAAAGCTAGAATCAAATTCTTGTTTTAGAATAGATATAAGTGGATGACCAACAAAATGAACATCAATTTTTCGATCGCTAAACCATTTTTTTTCAAAAGGAATAATGCTAACCAGTTGTTCGCAGGTTTTTTGTAAGTCTTTTGCCCGAGAGCTATTCCAGGCCCAAACTTGAGGTAGAATAAAATAAGAAACAGGAATCCCTAGTTTTTTCATTTTTTTTGCAAGTCGAATATTAAACCCTGGATAATCAATTAGTATTACCTTGTCGGGCTTAAGCTTGTTGATAAATTTTACTGTTTTATTAAATATCCTTTTTATTCTGGGATAATGTTTTAGCACCTCAAACAGACCAATCACATTTAGGTTTTTAATATGTTCAATTTTATTAAGCCCAGCCTTAACCATTCTGTCGCCACCGATTCCATAAAAAGAAAGATTTGGATCAACACTTTTCATCTGTGCAATCAGCTTTGATCCATGCAAGTCCCCCGAATCTTCGCCAGCAATAACAACTATTTTATTGTTAACCATTTTTAGTAATTTTTTTTTCAACCTCTAAGGCAACCTCTAAGGCCCTTAAGCCCTTTGTTCCATCTACAACAGGCACGCCCCTTGTTTGAATGCAATCAATAAAATTATTTATTTCTTCTAATAGGGCGTCTTTTTTTTCTGGCACAATTTTATCATAATATATTTTTTTTATTCCGTCTGCTGTTTCAACCTCTGTTTCGGTTAGGCTTGCCGCCGTTCCAACAATGCCAGCCGAAGAAAGGCTAGAAGAAGCACCAATGTTATAAGTTTCAATTTGTGGAATCATTAGGTCTGTGATAGTATAAAGATTTTTTTCATATGTTCTAATTTTTCTAACATAGTTTTGTGCAATTCTGCTTGATTTAAGGTTTGCAATAACCCCGCTAGAGAATTCAATTCTTGCATGAGCAACATCTACTTTTGTTCCCATCATTTTTGCTCCACTTGCTTGAATTTGTTTTATATCGCTATCAACCATAGACAAAACCAAATCAATATCATGAACCATTAAGTCTAAAACCACAGGAACTTCAGCTCCCCTGCTTTGGAAGGGGGCCAGCCTTTCAATTTCTATAAAATGCGGATTTTTAATTATTGTTTTTAGCCGATTGATTGTAGGGTTAAACCTTTCAATGTGTCCTATTTGAACAATATTTTTATTTTTTTTAGAAAGACCTACTATTTCTTCTGCCTCTTTTATTGTGCTAGAGATAGGTTTTTCAATAAAAACATCTTTGTTTTTTTTAAGACACTCTATAGCGGTTTCATGGTGTAGAGGAGTTGGGGTTACAATATGTAGCCCATCTGAACAATTGATTAGGTCTTCAACGCTTTTGAAGCTTTTAACCGAAAATTCCTCGCTTATTTTTTTAGAAGTTTTTTCGTTTATATCAAAAAACCCAACAAAATTAACAGAAGAATGAGAAGAAAGGTGTTTGATGTGATGCCTTCCAAGGTGCCCTGCACCGATTACTCCAATTTTAACATGAAATTTTTTATCAACCACGGCTATTACTGTCCTTTAATAAAGTATGCAACATCTCCTTCTTGCATAATATAGTCTTTACCAACAATTTTAACCAACCCCAATGTTTTTAAATCTTTTATGTTGTTTTTGTATTTTATAGCATCATTAAAAGTATATATTTCAGCTTTGATAAATTTTTTTGCAAAATCAGTATGAACTTCTTCTGCTGCCTGTATAGCGGTTGCTCCCCTAGCAATTGTTCGAGCCCTTACCTCTTCTTTGTTGCAAGTGAAAAAAGTTTGAAGACCAAGAATTTTATGGGACTCTTTAATAAGGCTGTTTAGCCCAGGCTCTTTTAAGCCATACTCGTTGAGCATTAGCTGCTTTTCTTCTTGGCTTAGGTCTGTTATTTGTGATTCTAGCTTTCCATTAATTCTTATAAAAGAAGAACGGTTTTGTTTTGCAAGGCTCTCTGCTTCTTGGATTTGATTTGTTTCTGTGTTGTTTTCACCAATGTTTGCTACACAAACCATAGGCTTGTCTGTTAAAAGAAAGAGGCTCTTGATAATAACGTCTTCTTTACTGTTTCTTTGGAAAGATCTTGAAAAACCTCCTCTGTTCAAATGTTCCAACAAGGCGTTTAACACAGTTCTTGTCAGCTTGCTTCCTGGCATCTTTGCTTTAACTAGCTTTTCATTCTTTTCCAAATTGTTTTCAACGATTTTTATATCAGAAAGCACCAGCTCAGTGTTAATAGTTTCTATATCATCTAACGGGCTTATTTTGTTTTCAACATGCGCAACATTTTTGTCCTCAAAAAAACGCACAACCTGTATAAGAACCTTTACAGATCTAATCTGTGATAAAAATTGATTTCCCAACCCTTCTCCTTGGTGCGCATTTTTTACCAATCCTGCAATATCAATAAATTCAACAGTGTTGTAGGTTGTTTTTTTTGGTGTAAAAATTTTTGATAAAGATTTTACTCTTTCATCTGGAATTTCTATAATGCCAACATTTGGTTCAATAGTACAGAAAGGATAATTTTCTGCAGCAACGCTGTTATTGCTAAGAGCATTGAACAAGGTTGATTTTCCAACATTAGGAAGACCTACAAATCCACAATTTAACTTCATGAGGAGAATATATTATTTTTTTGAACGCCTAAATAAGTCTTTTTTAATAAGCCCAAAGCCTTTTTTAATAAGCCCAAAGCCATTCATTACCAACAATAGTCCATTATTAAGTTTATTAATTTTTCTGCTCATGATATGCCGCTCATACCTGTTATTTTGAATTTATCAAAACCGACAGATTTGATTAGCTCTATCCAAAGCGTTGTTGGGTTTTTATCAAAAATTATTTCTGGTGTATCATATATTAACCAGTCACCATTTTTAATTTCATTGTCTAGCTGGTTCTTGTCCCATGCAGAATGACCAAAGATAAGCTTTGTGTTGTCCGGACCTTTTTCTTCAAATAAGATTTTTTTAATTAATTCAAGATCATTAGATAGCTTGATTTTTGCTGACATGTCAAGCAATGCCTCTTTTGTATTTTTATCGCTAAGAATACATGCTTCATGAATAGAAACAGGACCACCAAAATAGATTTTTTTTGATTGGGAAAGCAAGTCTTTAAAAAACTTGTCTTTTATGCCCGAACTAATAATTTTCATCGTATTGACAGGCTTATTGATAATAAATCCTACTGCGCCATTGTTGTTGTACTCGCAAATAAAAATAACACTTTTTGAAAAATAAGGATCTGTCATATTTGGCATAGAAACTAGGAGCTTGTTCTTTAATGTGTGCATTATATACAAACATAAATCCTTTTTTGAATGATGTCCAGACTTAACTAAATTGAAGGTTAACTCTTTTTATAGTATGAAAAATATTTTATCAATTAAAGGCGCAAGACAGCACAACTTAAAAGATGTCAGTGTTGATATTGCAAAAAATAAGTTGGTTGTAATTACAGGGCCTTCTGGTTCAGGAAAGTCTTCATTGGCGTTTGATACCATCTATGCCGAAGGACAGAGAAGGTATGTTGAATCTCTATCTGCATATGCTAGGCAGTTTTTGGATTTAATGGAAAAACCTGATGTTGATGTTATCGAAGGGCTTTCACCTGCCATTTCTATTGAACAAAAAACAGGTTCACGCAATCCACGATCAACAGTTGGAACCATTACTGAAATCCACGACTATTTACGGCTTCTTTATGCTAGCGTTGGAAAACCACATTGTTGGGAGTGTAAAGAACCAATTGATAAGCAAAGCCCAGAACAAATTGTAGATCAGATTTTAACCATTAATTCTGATAAAAAAGCCTATATCCTTTCTCCAATTATTCAAGGAAGAAAAGGACAACATAAATCAGTCTTGGAAGACATAAAGAAAAAAGGATTTTTAAGAGCAAGAATTAATGAAAAAATTATATCACTAAGAACAGAACAAAACCTTGAAAAAAATAAAACCCATAATATTGATGCTGTTATAGATCGTGTTGTTATTCATCAAGATATTAAATCTAGATTATTGGAATCTGTTGAGTTGTCATTAAAAATGGGCGAAGGAATCTGTATTATTAATATTGAAGGAGAAAAAGACACCTTGTTTAGTGAACATTTTGCTTGTCCATACCATCCGTATGTTAGTTTATCTGACCTTGTTCCCCGCATGTTTTCGTTTAACTCTCCGTATGGAGCTTGTAATCAGTGTGATGGTTTAGGTTATATAACAGAAGTTGACCCCAATCTTATTATTCCAGATATAAAAAAATCATTAATACAAGAAGCTATTGTTCCTATCGGAAGCCAACCAAAGGGATGGCATGGTGCAAAACTAAGAGCGCTAAGCAGAATTTATCCTTTGTCTTTTTCATCTCCATGGAACAAGCTAAGCAAAGAGGTCAGAACAATCCTTTTATACGGTTTGAAAGGACAAAACATTGATATTAACCTTAAAAACAAAAAATGGTCTGGCACTTATAGTGGCAAGTGGGAAGGAATAATCCCCGAGCTTCAGCGCCGCTATAAACAAACCCGCTCTTTTGGTATAAGAAAATGGATTGAAAGCTTTATGAGCACTAGAAAGTGTGATAGCTGTGAAGGAAAAAGACTAAAAAAATCATCGCTCAATGTCACAGTTAGCAATCATAGTATTGGCAACTTATGTACAAAAAATATTGAAGAAACCCTCAAGTTTTTTAATAAAATTTCTATTTCAAAAAACGATCAAGAAATTGCAAAGGGCATTCTAAAAGAAATAAAAAAACGACTAACATTTTTAACTAATGTTGGACTTGGTTATTTGACTTTAGATAGAGCGTCTCGCACTTTGTCCGGCGGAGAAGCGCAACGAATACGTCTTGCTTCTCAGGTTGGATCACAACTAACTGGAGTATTGTATGTATTAGATGAACCGTCTATTGGTTTGCATCCAAGAGATAACAATCGACTTTTAAAAACACTTAAATCTCTAAGGGAAATAGGCAATACAGTTATTGTTGTTGAGCACGATTTAAGCACAATTAAATCAGCAGACCAAATTATTGATATGGGCCCAAAAGCAGGAAAACATGGTGGCAAAATAGTGTTTTCTGGAACGCTAGACGAAATGATATCAAAAAACAATACGCTTACTGGGCAATATATGTCTGGAAAAAAATATATTAAAATACCAAAACCTAGAACCGTGACATATGATCATTTTACAATAAAAGGAGCACAAGGAAATAACCTAAAAAATATTGATGTTAGTTTTCCTTATAACAGGTTTATAGCCATTACCGGAGTATCTGGAAGCGGAAAAAGTTCTTTAATTAATCAAACGCTATATCCTGCACTATCAAATCGTATAAATTTTGGCACCAAAGAAATGCTTCCGTTTAAAACTCTCCTTAGAACTGATCGCATTGAAAGGGTTATTAGTGTTGATCAAAAACCAATTGGTAAAACTCCTAGATCTAACCCCGCAACCTATACTGGTGTTTTTACGTATATAAGGGATCTATTTTCACAAACAAGAGCTTCTAAAATTAAAGGATATAAACCCGGTCGATTTTCTTTTAATGTTAAAGGGGGTCGTTGTGAAGCTTGTGAAGGAGCCGGGATTAAAAAAATAGAAATGAATTTTTTACCTGATGTTTATGTTACTTGTGAAGACTGTGGAGGGAAAAGATATAATGAAGAAACTTTAGAAATTAAATTTAAAGGTTTAAATATTGCTGAAGTATTATCGCTTTCTGTTGAAGAAGCGAGAGAATTTTTTAAAAATGTATTTCCAATAAAAAAACGATTAGATACTTTATTTGATGTTGGTCTTGGTTATATCAAATTAGGACAACAAGCTACGACATTATCGGGAGGAGAAGCACAAAGAGTAAAATTGTCAACTGAGTTGTCAAAAACTGCGACGAAAAATACCATTTATTTTTTAGATGAACCCACTACGGGCCTGCATCTTGATGATATAAAAATGTTATTATCTGTCTTGCAAAAACTAGTTTCAAACGGAAACACTATTATTGTTATTGAACACAATCTTGATGTAATTAAATGTGCCGACTGGATTATTGATTTGGGTCCTGAAGGAGGAGAAGCAGGTGGGCAGGTTATAGCACAGGGGGCTCCAAAAGAAATTTTAAAAGATAAAAATTCTGTTACAGGAAAATTCTTAAAAAAAATATTTAAATAATTTTTTGGATAACCATGTTTCTCTAATTATCTTACTGTGTAGTGTCAAGTGAAGAAAAAATAGTTATTTCGTCCAAAGAAGAACGCAATTTTGATAAACAAATTCGACCAAAACTTTTTAAAGAATTTATTGGTCAAAAATCTTTAGTTAAATCGCTTAAAACCTATATTATTGCTGCAGAAGAAAGACATGAATCGCTCGACCATATTCTTCTTTATGGACCACCGGGCTTGGGAAAAACTACATTAGCAAATATTATTGCTAATGAGCTAAAAAAAGGATTTTCTAGTTCTTCTGGACCAGTTATATCTATTCCAGGCGATTTATCAGGCATGCTAACCAACTTACAAGATAGAGATGTTTTTTTTATTGATGAAATTCATAGAATTAATACAACTGTTGAAGAGTACTTATATTCTGCAATGGAAGATTATCGTATAGATATTTTAATTGATTCAGGCCCAAATGCTAGAACTGTAAGAATTGATCTAGAGCCGTTTACGTTGGTTGGCGCAACTACTAGGCTTGGAAAAATTACTACCCCAATGCGCGATCGATTTGGTGCAATTTTTCGTTTAGAATACTATAAAACTAATGAAATTTTTCAAGTATTAGAACGTACTGCAAAAATTTTGAATGTTACCGTCGATAAAGACGCGCTTCATGAAATTGCTCTTAGGTCACGTGGAACTCCACGAGTTGCAAACAGAATCTTAAAAAGAGTTAGAGATTTTGCTCAAGTTCAAAGAAGCAAAAAAATTACTATCAATCAAGCTATAGAATCATTAGACAATATTGGTATTGATAAAAATGGTCTTGAAGAAATGGATCGAAAAATTTTAAAAAATCTAATTTCAAAATTTAATGGTGGACCAACTGGTGGAAAATCTTTAGCTATTTCTGTTAACGAAGATTTACAAACCATAGAAGATGTTTATGAACCATATCTAATTAAAGAAGGATTTATTGAGAGAACTTCAAGAGGCAGAAAAGCTACAGAGCGAGCTTATAAACTATTTAATATAAAAAAACAGGAGAGCTTATTTAATGATTGAAAAAAAGAAAAAATATAAATTATCTGACTTTAGATATCAATTGCCAAAAAGATTTATTGCACAAAAACCAAAACCAAAAAGAGAAAATTCTAAAATGATGGTTTTAAATCGAGAGGATAGAACCATAAAGCATAAAAAATTTGTAAATATTGTGGATTATTTTCAAAAAAATGATTTACTTATTATCAATGATACCAAAGTGTTCCCAGCTCGCCTATTTGCAACAAAAGATAGAACTGATGCAAAAGTAGAAATCTTTCTTTTAAGAGAATTGGGAGATAGGTTGTGGGAAGTATTAGTTAAGCCTGCTAGAAAAGTAAGAATCGGAAATAAATTAATTCTTTCTAAAGATTTATTTTGTGATGTTATAGACAATACTGTTTCGGGGGGAAGAGTTGTCCGGTTTGAGTATGGAAAAGAAAATTTTGATAAAATTTTAAATACAATTGGACACCCTCCATTGCCACCATATATTCGAAGAGATGCAACAGAAAAAGATCGTGAAAGATATCAAACTGTGTATGCAGAAAAAAGAGGAGCAGTTGCTGCGCCTACAGCTGGACTACACTTTACTGATAAAATATTAAAACAACTTCGAAAAAAAGGCGTTAGAATTCACACCATTACCCTGCATATCGGTTTAGGGACCTTTAAACCCGTCCAAGTTGAAGACTTAAATAGGCATCATATGGATTCAGAATATTTTGAAGTTAATCCTGATACTGCTTTAGCTATTAATGAAGCAAAAAGAAAGAAAAGACGAATTTTTGCAGTTGGAACTTCTACAGTTCGCGCACTAGAAACTGTGAATGTTTCTGGGTTTCTAATTTCTCCTAAAAAAGGATGGACAAATAAATTTATTCATCCTCCATATGATTTTAAAATTGTAAATGGATTAATAACAAATTTTCATTCACCAGAAAGCACGCTTTTAATGCTTATTTCAGCTTTTGCAGACTATGATTTTATTAAGTTAGCATATAAAGAAGCTAAAAAGAAAAATTACGGCTTTCTTAGTTACGGCGATAGCATGTTAATTATGTAAACTATGAATGCTGGTATTATAGTTGCTGCAGGCAAAGGAGAAAGATATGGTTCTTATAAACAAACCGAAACTCTTCTCAATAAAAAAGTTTATCAATATTCTTTGGACGTATTTAATGTTGCTGACCTAATTAAATCTATTTATTTAGTGGTTGCACAAGAAATATATAATTCCGTAGAAGAAGACCTAAGGTCTTATCAAAACAATAAACCAATATTTTTATGTAAAGGAGGAAATACAAGAGCTCAATCTGTTTATAATGCAATACGAATGATTGATGATTCTTATGATAAGGTTTGTATCCACGATGCAGTGCGTCCATTAATTCAAAAGCCAGACATTGAAAATGTATTATTAAATTGTATAGAAAATGGTGGTTGTATTGTTGGTGAAAAAATTAACGAAACATTAAAAAAAATCAATAATAATAAAGTAATTGAAACTGTAAATCGTACTAATATGTGGCTTTCTCAAACACCACAAGCATTTTGTTTAAAAACATTAAGAAGTTGTTATAATAATCGCTTTGATCATTTTACAGACGAAGCAAGTTTGTTAGAATCTAATGGATACAACATTCAAGTAATTAATAGTGTTAATAAAAATATTAAAATCACTGAAAAAAAAGACTTAGAATTAGTTAAGCAATTATTATCAAATGAATAAAGTCGGTATAGGAGTTGATTTTCATTCCCTAATCAAAGGGGACCATCTTATTGTAGGTGGGTATAGAATAGAGTGTGAATTTTTTTCTCAAGCTCATTCAGACGGAGATGTTTTAACGCACGCAATTATTGATGCTCTATTAGGTGCACTAAACTTAGGAGACATAGGAGAAAATTTCCCGAATACTTCCGAATATTTAAATATTTCTAGCATTAAGCTGTTAAAAAAAGTAGTCCAAAAAATGCCAGAAAACACAAAAATAATCAATATTGATGCATCTATTGTCCTTAATTCTCCAAAGATTTCTTCCCATAAAAATGCTATTAAAGAGTCTTTGTCGAAAGTTTTGGATATTAACATAGATAGGATTTCCATTAAAGGTACCACAACAAACAATTTGGGGTTTGTTGATATGTCTAATGGTTGGGGGGCTCAAGCAATTTTAATGATTGATGATGGAAATTAATTCTTATGCAAAAATTAATCTTGGCCTTCATATTTTAAATAAAAGGCAAGATGAATACCATAATATAATCACCGTATTTCAAGAAATTGATTTTTGTGATCAAATATCTATTGAAAAATCCGATGATTTTATTTTTGAAACAAATGTTGACTGGTTGGACAAAAAAAATAATACATGTATACAAGCATTTAATGCAACAAAAGAAAAATTTCCTAATATTTCTAATATAAAAATTAATCTTATTAAAAATATTCCACCTGGTGCAGGTTTAGGAGGAGGTTCAAGCAATGGAACAAGCACTTTAAAGGGAATAAATGAATTGTTTGCTTTAAAAATGAGCCACGATGACTTGATTGAGTTATCAAAAAAAATTAGCGCAGATTCTCCATTTTTTGTGAATGGAGGTTTACAAATTGGTGAAGGGACAGGTGGGGATTTATCGCCTGTAGAAAGTCACCTAAATGGAGTTTACATATTGTTAGTGATGCCCGATATAAAAATTGATACAAAAAATGCTTATAAAAAGTGTTTGTTAAAAGATAAAACCAACATTAAGTTTGCCGGAATGTTGGATGAACTTAAGAATTATGATTTAAGTTCAGAGTTATTTTACAATGATTTTGAGGTGTACGTTTTTACAACACATCCAGAAATTGGCAAAATCAAATTAACGATTTTGGATTTAGGTGCAAAATATGCCAGTTTGTCGGGTAGTGGTTCGACTGTGTTTGGAATATTCTCAAACAAAAAAGATGCACTAAAAGCGCATCAATTTTTTAGTCCCCATTTCTCTACAATCATCACAAATCCAAAAATTTAATTTGGGGAATCGTCTAATTGGCAGGACACATGGTTTTGGTCCATGCAGTCGGGGTTCGAGTCCCTGTTCCCCAACAAGGTAATAAAAGAAAAATATATGGGATTATATAAACAAAAAATATTTTCTGGCTCAAGCAACCAAGAGTTAGCAGATAGCATTGCGAAAGAAGCTAACAATACTCTTGGGAAACTGTCCATTAATAGGTTTAGCGATGGAGAGATTTGGGTAAAGTACGGAGAAAACTTAAGAGGCAATGATATATATATTATTCAGAGCACAAACCCTCCTGGAGACCATATGATTGAACTTGCCTTGCTTATAGATGCTGCAAAAAGAGCAAGCGCAGAAAATATCAGCGTAGTGATCCCTTATTTAGGTTATGCGAGACAAGATCGAAAAGACGAACCAAGGGTGCCAATTTCTGCTAAAGTAATGATTGATATAATTACTGCTGCTGGTGCTGATAGAATTATTACAATGGATTTACATTCAACTCAAATACAGGGTTTTTCAAGAATCCCAATTGATAATTTATATGGAAGTTTGGTTTTAATGACTGAGCTACAAGCTCATTTTAATAATATTAATGATGATAATAAAGCTGTTGTGTTATCGCCGGACATTGGTTCAAACAAATTAAGTCAATCATATGCCAAACAACTAGGAATAGGGTTTGCAGTGATTGATAAGAGAAGAAGTGCGCATAATAAATCAGAAGTTGCTTATCTTGTGGGAGATATTGAATCAAGACATGTTTTAATTATAGACGACATGATTGATACTGCAGGAACAATTAGCAATGCTGCCAAAGTAGCTAGAGAAAAAGGAGCGCTATCTGTTGTTGTTGCTGCAACACATGGAGTGCTATCTGGAGATGCAGTTAAAAGACTGTCTAGCGATGACATTGATAAAGTTATTCTTTCAGATACGGTCAAAATCTCAAAAGAAAAAAGATTTAAAAAATTAACAGTTGTATCTTCTGCAAGCATTTTTGCAGAAACAATTAATAGAATTCATACTGGGGAATCAGTTAGTGAATTATTTGGGGAGGACCATGAGTAAGTTTGAAAAATTAAATGTTGCTATCCGTGATAAAAAAGGGACTTCATCTGCAAGAAGGATAAGGCTAAAAGACCAAATCCCAGCTATTTTATACCACTCAGGCCTAGATGCTCTTTCATTGTCTGTTGATAAAAAAGAATTATACAAAGCTTTAAAAACTGGTCAAGTTATTTTTGAAGTTAAAATTAAAGATGAAAATCAATTTGTTCTTGTCAAAGACGTGCAATATCATCCTGTAAATGATAATATTATGCATGTTGATTTTCAAAAAGTAAAAGAAGACGAAAAAATTTCATTAGAAGTACCATTAAGAATTGAGGGTGAAGCAGAAGGGGTTAAAGCCGGCGGTATTTTAGTACAGATTGTAAGCACTATTACAGTTCAATGTAAACCAACGACTGTTCCAGAAGCTTTAATTATTGATGTTACTAATTTAGAATTGAACTCTAGTCTTTCTGTAAAAGATATAGAGCTTGCTGCAGACGTAGAAATAATGACTGATGAAGATCTTGCAGTTGTTTCTGTTCAAGAACCTAAAGAAGAAGTGGTAGAAGAAGTACTAGAAGACGAAGAATTGCTAGAAGGCGAAGAAGGTACAGAAGGCGAAGAAGGTACAGAAGGCGAAGAAGGTAAAGAAAGTGTTGATGGAAAAGAAGATTCTTCAAAAGATAAAAAAGAAGAAACTAAAGACGGAAAAGATCAAAAACCAAAAGAGGACAAACAAAAATAATGTTGATTTTTATTGGTCTAGGTAATCCTGAAGAAAGATATCTTCAAACAAAACACAATATTGGATTTTGGACAATAGACATGTTTGCAGAAAAGCATAATCTTGAATTTAAAGCAGGGAAAGGAAACTTTATTTTTGCAAAAAAAGCCAATGAATATATCTTGGTAAAACCTACAACAGGAATGAATAAAAGTGGAACGATTATACACGATCTTCTAAACTTTTATAAAGCTGATATGAAAGATTTAGTGGTCATTTTTGATGATGTAGATTTGCCATTAGGAGAAATTAGGCTAAGATTAAGCGGTGGAGACGGCTGTCATAATGGAATGAAATCAATAATTCATTCTTTAAATACAGATGAAATTACCAGGTTAAGAATGGGTATTGCAGCTGACGACTATAAAAGACCATCAGAAAATTACGTATTAAAGCCATTTAATAAAAAATATCAATCTTCAGTAGACCAAGTTTTAGAATTTACTTGTGATGCAATGTCTTCAATTATTAAAGAAGGCGCTGTATTTACATCAAATCGTTTTAATAAACAAATTATAGGAGAAGCTTAATGCAAGTATTTTTAGAGCAGTTAACAAACCCACTTGTTTTAATGATACCGTTATCAGGTATTGCAGCAGTATTGTTTGCGTTATGGAAAAGCAATTGGATTAACAAACAAAATCCAGGCAATGAAAAAATGCAAGAAATTGGACTTGCAATACGAGAAGGGGCAACAGCGTTTCTTAAGAGAGAATATAGAGTTTTAGCTGTTTTTGTTCTTATTGTTGCAATGCTTCTATATTGGATTAATTTATCTAACAACACTGAATGGGTAGCTTTGTCTTTTGTTGTTGGAGCTTTATGTAGCGCTTTAGCAGGCGTACTTGGTATGCGTGTTGCAACTCTAGCAAACCACAGAACAACTGAAGCTGCAAGAACGGGCCTAAGTTCAGCGCTGAATGTTGCATTTAGCGGCGGTGCCGTTATGGGCATGAATGTAGTAGGCCTTGGTATATTAGGGCTATTTACACTTTTTTCTTTGTATGGTGGATTTTCGCAACATATGAGTGCGGAAACAATGCAATACATTATGACATTAGTTTCTGGTTTTGCTATGGGGGCTTCATCCATTGCGCTTTTTGCAAGAGTTGGTGGGGGTATTTATACAAAAGCAGCTGATGTTGGTGCAGACTTAGTTGGCAAGGTAGAGGCTGGCATTCCAGAAGACGACCCAAGAAACCCGGCTACTATTGCTGATAACGTTGGTGATAACGTTGGGGATGTTGCTGGGATGGGAGCAGATTTATTTGAATCATATGTAGGATCAATTATTGGAGCTATGGTTCTAGCAGCTGCAGCCAAGCAAATAGACTTGGTTTTTCTACCGCTAATGATTGCTTCCTTAGGAATTTTTGTCTCAATTGCAGGAACGTTTTTTGTTAAAACTAAAGAAGGAGGAAACCCTCAAACTGCACTTAATATTGGCATGTTTGGTTCAGGGGGCGTAATGCTAGTTCTTACTTATTGTCTATTAAATTATATTGCAAACACGGGAATGATTGGCGATTTGAGTGTTATGAACTTATTCTGGACAATTGTTATTGGTCTTATTTCGGGTATTTTAATTGGATTAGCAACAGAATATTTTACATCTGACGCTCAAACACCGTCTAAAGCAATTGCGGAAGCAAGCGAAACGGGATCAGCAACCAATATCATAGCGGGTCTAGCAAACGGAATGTATTCTACTGCATTGCCAGTTCTTATTATTGCATTAGCAATTTTGGGAGCATTCCATTTTGCAGGTCTTTATGGGATTGCAATTGCTGCTTTAGGTATGTTGTCTACTATTGGTATTCAATTAGCAGTAGACGCATATGGTCCAATAGCTGATAATGCTGGAGGCATTGCAGAAATGGCTGAACTTCCAAGCGAGGTCAGAGAACGAACAGACAAGCTTGATGCGGTTGGAAATACAACAGCTGCTATTGGTAAGGGTTTTGCAATTGGTTCTGCTGCTTTGACATCGTTGGCGCTTTTTGCAGCATTTAGAGAGACAGTTGGGGGGCTAGTTTTAGATATTAGTAATCCAACTGTGATGGCAGGTCTTTTTATTGGCGCTATTTTACCATTTGTTTTCTCTGCTCTTGCAATGAAAGCAGTTGGAGACGCTGCATTTGAAATGATTGAAGAAGTAAGAAGACAATTTAGAGAAATTAAAGGATTGCTTGATGGTAAAGCAAAAGCCGACTATGCAAGATGTGTTGATATTGCTACAACAGCTGCAATTAATAAAATGGTTTTACCAGGAGCTATTGCGGTGTTTACTCCTATATTTTTTGGTCTTGTTCTTGGACAAAAAGAAATGTTAGGTGGGATTTTAGCTGGTGTAACGGTAACTGGTGTATTATTAGCTATTTTTATGGCAAATGCAGGCGGCTCATGGGATAATGCAAAAAAATATATTGAATCCGGTGCGCATGGTGGAAAAGGAAGCGATGCTCACAAAGCTGCTGTTGTTGGTGACACAGTAGGCGATCCTTTTAAGGACACTGCTGGTCCTTCGTTGAACATTTTAATTAAGCTAATATCAGTAGTGTCACTGGTAATAGCACCACTTATTTAATGGAGAGATTATATGAATTATTATGAAATATTATATATTGTAAATCCAAATTATGGAAAAGATAAAATATCTGAAATTATTCATGATATTAATCAACATATTGAAACTAAGAAACATTCAGTAATTGAACATAATTTTTGGGGCAAAAAACCATTAGCATACAATATTAACAAAGAAAAATATGGCAATTATGTTCTGCTTCATACTGAGTTTAATGATTCTAATTTTGTGAATGATTTTAAAGCATTTCTTAATTTGAATTCAGAAGTATTGAAATATCTTATTATTAAACTTGATGGTAAGCCTGTTCCGAAAGAAGAAGTAGAAGAAGTCAAAGAAAAGGAGAATCAATAATGTTATCTAGTAGAAAAAAATCCTGTTATTTCAAAAGAAATCATATACATGAAATAGACTATAAAGATATCAAGCTTCTAAATAAATTTGTTAATGATCAAGGCAAGATTATCCCAAGAAGAGTTACTGGAACAAGTATGAAAATGCATCGAAAATTAGTAACCGCAATTAAAAGAGCACGAAATGTTGCTTTACTTCCTTTTGCAGCAATTGATAGAGATTAAAAATGAAAGTAATATTAACTAAAGATATAGAAGGACTAGGAAATGAAGGGGATATCATTATTGTTAAACCTGGATTTGCAAGAAATTTTCTTTTACCAAAAGGGTTAGCTGTTAATTTTTCTTCTAATCAATTAACAAAAATTGAAAATGAACTTAAACAACAAGAACGTAAAATTGAACGCGAAAAAGACGGTTTATCACAAATATTAAATCAGCTTTCTAGTTTAGAAGTGTCTATAAAAGCAAAATCAGAAGACAATGAAAAACTTTTTGGCTCTGTAACAAAAGCAGACATTGAACAATTATTATTACAAAATAATATTAAGATCGATAAAAAATATATCGATTTAAAATCTCCCATTAAAACACTTGGGTTACATGAAATTGACGTAAAATTTAATAGTGAACTATCAGGTAGTTTTAAGGTTAATATAGAAAAAGAAGAAGACTAATTTTTTATTATTTTTATAATTGATTTTTCTTTATTGCACCCTTCACAAAAAAAGTACATATCTTTATATTTTGATGTTTCTGTTGAACATTTTTTAGTATCACATCCAAAAACATACGAATGACTTATACCTGCATCATTACCAATGCTATTTGATGCTTTTCTTAACCAATTGCGGAAAAATGCTTTATAGTCTTTCTTGCGTTTGTTATTTGCTTTAAGCCAGTCAAGCATTTTAGCAAGTTCAAATTCAGGATCAATCGATGGAAATTTTTCACTCCATGTATCTATATTGCTCTCTATGTCTTTAATCTGTTCTTTTTTAGATGGAAATTTTTTCTTACTGATTGGAGCAATTTCATCTAATCGTGCTTCTAATTTTGAAATTTTTTCCAAAATTTCATTTAAATTTACTTTTTTGTTTTTCATTTATTTAATTTAATGGGTATTCATCCTATAAAAAACATTAATAAAAGGGGATTGTACTGTGAAAGTAATGGCAGAATATATTTGGATTGACGGTTATGAACCTACCGCTAATTTGCGTTCGAAAACAAAAATATTAGACAATGTAGTCTCATCAGTTTCAGATCTTCCAAGTTGGGGGTTTGATGGATCTAGCACCCTTCAAGCTGAAGGGATTGATAGCGACTGTATGTTAAAACCTGTTTGGTTTTGTAAAGACCCACTTCGTGGTGGGGACAATGTGCTAGTAATGAACGAAGTATGTAATCCAGATGGGTCACCGCATAAATCAAACACAAGAGCACCATTGGTAGAGTTGGCAGAAAAGTTTAAAGATCACGACCCTTGGTTTGGAATTGAACAAGAATATACCTTAATGGACGGCAAACAACCTTTAGGATGGCCTGATGAAGGATATCCCGAAAGACCACAAGGCCCATATTATTGTAGCGTTGGATCTGAAGACGTTGCTGGTCGCGATATTGTTGAAGACCATATGCATGCATGCTTAGATGCTGGTATTGAAATATCTGGCATTAATGCTGAAGTGATGCTTGGACAGTGGGAGTATCAAGTAGGACCAGTGGGAGCTTTAGAGGCTGGAGACCAATTATGGGTTGCTAGATGGTTACTGGAAAGAATTGGCGAAGATTATGGAGCCAGAGTTGAACTTCACCCAAAACCCATTAAAGGCGATTGGAATGGTTCCGGAGCACATATCAATTATAGTACAGTAGCTATGAGAGAACCTGGTGGACTAAAAGTCATTGAAGAGGCTTGTGAAAAACTAGGACAAAATATTGATAAACATATTGCAGTATATGGAGCTGATAATGATCAAAGGCTTACTGGATTACACGAAACTTGCAGTATCGATGAATTCAGATATGGAGTAAGCGATAGAGGCGCTTCAATTCGTATACCAATGGGCACTCAAAACGATGGATGTGGTTATTTAGAAGATAGACGGCCTGCGTCGAATGTAGACCCTTATAAAGCATGTGCCGCACTAATTGACACTACTTGTAGTTAGTTAATGTAAAGACTATGATTTCAAAAAAGCTACTAAGGTGGTATTCTCTGAACAAAAGAGATTTGCCTTGGAGAGCTACTCATGACCCTTATAAAATTTGGATTTCTGAAATTATGCTGCAACAAACACAAGTTTCAACTGTGATTCCATATTATAATAAATGGATTAATAAATTTCCCAATGCAACAAAGCTCTCCAAAGCTAACTATAATGACGTATTAAAGCTTTGGGAAGGGCTTGGATATTATTCACGCTGTAAGAATATTTATAAAACATCCCATCTCGTACAAAAGAACTTTCCTGATAGCTATTCTGAATTAATTAAACTTCCTGGAATAGGAGATTATACTGCAAAAACCATTCTTGCAATCGCATTTGATAAAAATCAAGTAGGTATCGATACAAATTTAGAACGTATTGGTTTTAGGCTCTTAGGTTTAAAGAAAAAGTCAAAATTTAACCAAAATAAGGTGAAAAAATTTCTCGAAAGAATGCAAGATAAAAATAATCCAGGAGATTTTAATCAAGCTTTAATGGACCTTGGAAGCAATATTTGTCAATCACAGTCTGTTAATTGTAGAGTATGCCCTATTAATGATTCTTGTAAAGCTTTTCTAAGTTTAAACCCTATTAACTATCCAGCTCCAATAAAATCAAAGACTGTTCCAACGATTAAAGTTTCTACTTGTATTGTTCAGAAACAAAATAAATTGTTAATCCTACAACGTCCAATAGACACAATGCTTGGAGGATTATGGGAATTTCCTGGGGGAAAAATTCAAAACAATGAATCAAGAAAAAAAGCAGTAATTAGAGAAGTTATGGAAGAAACAAGTCTTGCTATTAAAAATCCGAACTATCTAGGTCAGATTAAACATCAATACAGCCACTTTAAAGTTTTGATATCATTATTTTTAGCCGACGTGAAGGATATATCTTCACTAAAGACAAATCAAAATTATAAATGGACTACCAGAAAACAATTAGATAAGTTTGCATTGCCAAAAGCAAACTATAAAATGTTAGAGATTTTAGATAAATTGAAATAATATTCATTCCCATGATACGCGTACTCATAACTTTTTTAATTTTACTTTTATTTTTACCTATTTTTATTGTGATGATGATAACAGGTATTGTATTGTCGTATATAATGCACCCGAGATATTTTTATTGGTCTATGCATTTAGGCTGTAAGCTATTGTTGCTTGGCGGTTGGCAGTATCACACCATTCACGGTCAAGTGCCTTCAAAAAGCAAGGGCCCCTATCTTTTTATGTTCAACCATGAATCTATGTTTGATGCATTTATGTTAGGAGCCTCTATCCCATACTATATTAATGCGATAGGTTGGGAAGGAATCTTTAAATGGCCTTTATGGGGATTTTTTGCAACAAGATATGGTGCGTATCAAATCACTCATGATAATACAGATCAAGCAAAAGCAACCCTTAAGGTTGCTGAAAAAATATTACTCATAGATGAAGATTCAATGATTTTTTCACCAGAAGGTAATCGAACCATTACTGGAGAGATGAGTGAGTTTAAAAAAGGAGGATTTCATTTTGCCAAGGCTACCAATGCCACTATTGTTCCTATTGGAATTGTTGGAGCCTTTAAATCAAACGTTAGAACAAGTTGGATAATTAAACCAGGTCGATTAAAAACTGTTTTTGGAGACCCAATTACCCCAGATGATTATTCTCATTTATCAATTGAAGATTTTCGTGATCTTGTTAGAAATAAGATTGTAAGCCTTGTGAAAGATTTTAGTTAAGATATTTGATCTTAGGGTGTAAAAACCCAACAATTCCACATAATCCTGCCATAGATCCAAAGAATAAAAATATTGTTTGAATGTCAAAGATGTCTGATGCAAGCCCAATTATTCCAGAAGAAACAGCGGTCATACTAATAATTGAGATTGAAATAATTGCAAAAATTCTTCCTAAAAGTTTTTCAGGGATATTTTTTTGCATCATCGCTACTCTAGAAATAATCAATAAAGGAATTCCAATACCATGACAAAATGATAGAATATACATTTGAGTCATATTTTCAATAAAATAGTATAGACAAAAACTAGCTCCGTCAATAAAAAGCCCAGCTAAAAAAAGCCTACCATGTGTAAACCTATCACCAAAATTATAAACAAAAGTTGTTCCTAATAACATGCCTAATCCAACACTTGCTTCACATATAAAAAAATTAGAAATAGTTCCTCCTAAAGCAATTTTTACTAATATAGGAATCCCAACAATAGCAGGTCCCATAACAAATAAGTTGCTCAAAATGGTTAGAATAATAATAAAACGTAATGTTTTTTTGCTGTTTAAATAGATGAGCCCTTGATAGGTTTTTTTTAAAATATTACTAAAATCTATATTTTCTTTGTCTACTTCATCTTTGGGGGCATTAATGATTATAAAAGCAGTAATTATATAACATAGGACAGTAACATAAAATATATACTCAATGGATATGATTGTTAATGCATATGCTGTAACAATTGGACCTATAAAGACAGCGCTTTGCCATGCAATATTTACAATCGAATTTGCTTTTAAAAGCTTATCTTTTTCAATTTGGGTTGGAAGATATGCATTAAATGCAGGTACAAATGGGATTGAAAAACTATTATGAAAAATAGCAAGAATCATAATAATCCATGCAAGCCTTATATCAAATAATAAAAATAATGGAACCCCCAATACTGCAATCGCCTGCATTGAAGTTGCAAATGCCATGACCTTTGTTTTTGAATACATATCAACAAGAGCACCAATGAATAATCCAAAAAATATAGCCGGAAGATAAGTTGTCATTGCTATTAATCCAGTATACTTTTCAGAATTAGTAATATCTAATATTAACCAAATGATGGCCATATCATATACTGATCTTCCAATTGAACCTATAAAAGGTGCCCCCCAGAGGAAAGTCGTAAAATTTTTTTGATTTTGCATGTTATTGATTTTGCACAAGAAACTACGTATAATCCATTAAAATTATGACTTATATCATTACAGATCCTTGTGTAGGTACATGTGATACGGCATGCACAGAAGTATGCCCTGTTGATTGTATCCATGGCCCTGATGATCCAGAAGGCGCTGGAGAAGAAGCAAAAGACCCTGATTTTGATGCAACAGGAAAACAGCTTTATATTAATCCAGAAGAATGTATTGATTGTGGAGCGTGTGAACCAGAATGCCCTGTTGATGCAATCTACGATGAAGAAGAAGTTCCAGAAGAGTATCAAGCACAGATTGCAACCAATTATGAATATTTTGGGCAAGAAGCACCTGAATAAATTCTTTTATAGTCATTAAATAAAATATGAAACGATTATTAAGCACCCTTACATTTTTTCTTGTATTGTCATTGGTTATTTGGAATAATAGAGTAAATATTGTGGTCTGGGCACTCCCAAAAATTTTAGATATTACAAATCCAGTTTTATCTGTAGGCTCTTCAAATTGGCAAAAAGGTCCTGATTCAAAAACAATAAACGATACAAGGCCTAATATTATTTTAATTCTTGCTGATGATTTAGGGTTTAATGATGTTTCTCTATATAACGGCGGTGCTGCAGATGGATCTTTAATGACACCAAACATTGATGCAATCGCACATGATGGCGTGTTATTTGAAAATGGTTATGCTGCAAATGCGATATGTGCACCAGCTAGGGCATCAATTATGACAGGTCGATATTCAACTCGATTTGGATTTGAGTTTACCCCAATTTACCCACAAGCTTTGACATTATTTCAATGGATCGATGATATTGACGATCCAGAGCTTAAAATAGAGATAGATGAAAAACTGGCTCCAATGTCAAAGGATATCTTTACTGCAAGCTTTCCTAGTGAAGAGATTACTATTGCTGAAATATTACAAGAGGCAGGCTATTATACAGCGCATATTGGGAAGTGGCATTTAGGGCGAGTAGATGGAAGTCTTCCAAATGATAATGGATTTGATGATAGTTTGATTTTGGATGGGAGCCTTTATTTGCCTGAAAATGATGAGAATGTTGTAAATGCAAAATTTGATTATGGTGTTGATAAAATGGTATGGGCTAGAAGTCAATTTAGTGCAATATTTAATAAAGGTCCCCGTTTTGCTCCCGGAGGATATCTTACTGATTATTATACAGATGAAGCGATACAAGTAATAGAAAACAACAAAAATAGACCATTTTTTCTTTATTTAGGTCATTGGGCAGTCCATAATCCATTACAATCATTAAAAAGTGATTTTGATTTGTTTGCTCATCAAAATATGAACCATAATATGCAAGTTTACTCTGGTATGATTGAAGCACTTGATAGAAGCGTTGGACGCATTGTTGATGCATTAGAAAAAAATGGTTTATCGAACAATACTTTGATTATTCTTACAAGCGACAATGGTGGAGCTAGCTATATAGAACTTTCTGATATTAATAAGCCTTATAGGGGTTGGAAATTAACACATTTTGAAGGAGGACTTCACATTCCTTTTATGGCAAAGTGGCCAGACAAAATTAAACCAGGAACTACATTTACACCCCCAGTTCATCATACTGATATTTTTCATACGATTGCAGCTGCAGCAACTGCCAATATTCCTACTGATAGGAAATTAGACGGGGTAGACTTCTTGCCATTTGTAAATGGCACCAATCAAGGAATACCACATGAAACATTATTTTGGAAACAAGGACATAACCAAACTGTTTTACACAAAGGTTGGAAGTTGATTAGAACAGATAAACCTGATAAAAAATGGCTATTTAATTTAAAGGAAGACCCAACAGAAACAACCAACCTTGCTTCTTCTCACCCAGAGCAATTAATTGTTCTTGAAGAACTTCTTAATAAACATGAGTCAGAACAGGTTGTTTCTTTGTGGCCTTCTGCGCTCAATGCACCACAATTAATTGATAAGCATATTGGACAAGAATACAAAAAAGGTGATGAATATATTTATTGGCCAAATTAATAATTGAATTATAATGGATAAAAATCAAATATTAGAAAAATTAAAAACGGTTAATTACCCTGGATTTAATCGTGATATTGTTTCTTTTGGGATGATAAAAGATATTGTTATTGATCACAAGACGATAACCTTGTTTTTGTCTGTTTCTTCTTCTAATGATAAGAAAAAAGATCAGTTAATTGCTGAAATTCAAAACACCTTAAATGATACCGACTATGATATAAAAATCAAAATATTAGACAGTCCACCTCGTAAAACTGTTGATACATCAAATAAAGATAGAAATGTTGAAGGTAATATTAAAAAAATTATTGCAATTGCAAGCGGCAAAGGTGGTGTTGGTAAATCAACAATTGCATTAAACTTAGCTGCTGCACTATCGAATGCTGGTTGCAAAACTGGGTTGCTTGATTTAGATATTTATGGTCCATCTCTTCCTCTTACTATGGGCATTAATGAAAATCCAGAAGTTGATGAGAACAAAAAAATTATCCCACTTGAAAAAAATAATTTAAAATTAATGAGTTTTGGATTTATTAGTGGAAATCAAGCTCCTGTGGTATGGAGAGGTCCATTGGTAGCAAAAATGACCGAACAATTTTTTAGAGATGTTGTATGGGGAGATTTAGATTATTTAATTCTTGATCTTCCACCAGGCACTGGTGATGTTCAGTTAACGCTTTCGCAAAAAATACCACTTGATGGTGCAATTATTGTAACCACACCAAATGATATTGCATTAGCGGATGTAAGAAAAGGTGCTGATATGTTTAGAAAAGTAGAGACAGATTTGTTAGGAGTGGTTGAAAACATGTCTTATATGAATATTGATGGTACAGTTGTTAATAATTCAGATTCCCATATTGTTATTAATGATGAAAAAATTTCGGTAGAAAAAGATGGTTCGTTTCAATTAAAATTCCATCTTTTTAAAAAAGGTGGCGGTTTAGATGAAAGTAAAAGATTAAATATCCCATTTTTAGCTGAGATTCCATATTCGAATGATTTAATGCAATCTATTGATAGTGGTAATCCTATTGTTTTCCAAGAAGAAGATTCTGAAATCAAAAATATTTTTATTGATTTAGCAAAAAAGGTAATGTCGTTATGAGTCTAGAATTAGAGCATAATAATTTACCTACTCATATTGGTATTATTATGGATGGAAATGGTAGATGGGCTACAAATCAAAATATGGAACGGTTGTCAGGTCATATCCAAGGAGTAGAAACAGTCAGAACTATTGTAGAAGCTTGTGTTCGTCTAAAAATTCCTCATTTAACGCTTTATACTTTTTCTAAAGAAAACTGGCAAAGACCTAAAGATGAAATTAGCAGTTTAATGTCCCTATTGTCGTCTAGTTTAAAAAATGAATTAGAGAAGTTAAATAGGAACAATATTGTCCTAAAAATCGTTGGAAAATTAGAGGATTTACCGGCCGAATTACAGGCATTAATTATGGATGTTATTGAAAGTACAAAAAATAATACTGGGCTAGTGTTAACATTAGCTCTTAGTTATGGTGGTCGTCAAGAAATTGTGGATGCTATCAACAAGATTATTACGTCTGATAATAAGCATATAGATGAAGAAATTTTTAAAAATTATTTATATGCTCCTACGATGCCAGACCCAGATTTAATTATTAGAACTGGAGGAGAAAACAGATTAAGCAATTTTTTATTATGGCAATCTGCTTATTCCGAAATTTATGTTAGTAAAAAAAATTGGCCTGAATTTGCGGAAGATGATTTAATTTCTGCCTTAAATGATTTTGGACAACGAAAAAGAAAATATGGCAAGGTATTAAGTTGAAAATGATTAACAAATACACGTTTGCTCTTTTTTTCTTATTAACTACTGCTGTATTTGCTCAGGAAGTAAATCTGTATCGTGTTAATATTGAAGGGAATGTGACCACGTCTGATAAAATGATTAAATATTCTGCAGGCCTAAGAGATGGTACCAAAATACAAAGAGCAGATATTTCAACAGCCTTAACAAGGTTATGGGATCTTAATCTATTTGATGATATTGATATTGTTCTTAACAATGAGTCTGAGTATGGAGTGGAGATTACTATTAAGGTTAAAGAAAGCCCAACGCTCAATAATATTATTTTTCGTGGAAATTCAGTAAGAGAAGGACGATTTATTGATAAAATTGATTTACGTATTGGACAAAGAATTAGACCAAATTCCCTATCTTCAGCAGAAGAAAAGATTAAAGAGATTTATCACGAAGATGGATATTTTTCTGTGGAAGTTGAATCGTCTATTGAAGTTCCACAAGATACCTTAGTGCGCAATGAGTATGCTAAAGATGTTATTTTTAGTATCAAAGAAAATGATAAATTTCGTCTTAGAAATATCAATTTTGTCGGAAATGATAATTTTTCAGATCGCAAATTAAAAAAAGAACTTAAAGATACAAAAGAACGAAAATGGTATGGTTTTTGGGTGAAAAGTTTCAATGAAAAATCATTTGAAGAAGATAAAGAACTCTTAAAAACATTTTATCAAAATGAAGGATATCGTGATTTTAATGTGTTAAAAGATACTTTAGTTGTAAACGAAGAAGACCTTTCTTTAACACTATTTGTAACAATCAATGAGGGTAACAAATATAAATATCGCAATTTTACATTTGAAGGAAATGAAATTGTTGATTCTGAAAAATTAGAGATACTTCTAGGTCTACAAGAAGGAGATTTGTTTTCAAGAGAAAATTTTGAAAAAAATGTTTTTGAAGACATGATGAGTCTTTATAACAACGAGGGATATATTTTTAGTAATGTAATTCCAGAAATTGTTCCTGTTGGTGAAGATTCAATTGATGTTCATTTTATTTTTAATGAAGGTAGCAAGGTCTATATAAACAACATTTTTGTTTCTGGGAACGAAAGAACAAGAGAAAATATTATTCGCAGAGAATTAAAATTATTTCCTGGAGATGTATTTAGTAGGGCAAAACTAATGCGCAGTCAGCGCGATATTTGGATTTTAAATTATTTTGATAATGTTATTCCAGATGTTAACCCAGTTGCAGAAGATAAAGTAGACTTAGATTTTATTGTTGAAGAGAAAAAATCAACCCAAAGAATTAATGCAAATCTTGGATTTACTGGTGAATACGGTATGACGGGTGGAGCAGGAGTTGAGTTTGATAATTTTATGGGTCGTGGACAAAGATTTAATATTGGAATGAGTACAGGGACTAATTTCTCATTTTATTCCAATCAAGATCCATCAAAATATCGTTCTTTCAATTTAACTTTCCAAGATCCTATGGTTAATGATAGTCCATATCTAATTGGAGGTTCATTATTTTATTCTTACAGAGGATCTTCAACCAATTATTATTTCCCGCTAGATTTTACTGTTGCAGGAGGTTCTTTTAGTTTTGGTAGACGTCTAGAGTGGCCAGATGATTTTTTCCGTATAATGTGGTCTGCAAGAGTTATGCAAAAAGAATATGATGGATCTGAAACTGATATTGAATCTTATCTAGGAGGTTTACAAAAAACCAGAGGATTGAGCTTATCTCAAGTAATTGCTAGGGATAGCCGAGATCGTGCAGAGTTTACAACCAGAGGATCAAAATTTCAGGTTGAAACAACATATTCTGGTGGAGTATTAGGAGGAAATGAAAATTTCCAAAAGCATGTGTTGGATTTAGACTGGTTTACACCTACATTTTCTAAATTTGTATTATATAGTTCTTTGAAAGTTGGGGTTATAAAAACATTAAATGTAGGCGACGAGACCCAAAGCTTTATTCCATTTGATGAAAGATTCATTATGGGAGGAAATGGAATACCATATGGGAACGCCCTAAGAGGGTACCCAGATAATTCTGTTGGCCCACAAACAACGTCAGGACAGGCTGTTGGTGGAAATGCAATGAGTAAAATTACTACTGAATTAAGATATCCATTATCTGAGAACCCGGTCATTTATTTTATGACATTTGCCGAAATGGGAAATGTTTGGAATACAAGTTCTATGTCTGAACCTTTTTACTTAGATAGACATGGGCCTTTATCAATGCAAAAATCTGCTGGAGTAGGTGTTCGATTTTTTATGCCAGGGATTGGTTTATTAGGGTTTGATATGGGATATGGATTTGATGATATTACAGGTGATGGTAACCCTAACGGATGGGAATATACTATAACATTTGGACAAACGTACTAAAGGAGAATAAAGTGTATAAAAAAATAGCTATTTTGGTATTATTGATATCTATATCATTTACACAAGAAAAAATTGGTGTAGTCTATAGTGAAAGAATTGTACTAGAATATGAAGAGTTTAAAGATGTTGAAGAACAGTTAAGATTAGAGTTCGGAGACAAGATTAAGGAATTTGAGGCGATGCAAGCCGAATTGGACAGCATGGGCCAAGAATATAACGAAGATAGTCTTAAAATGTCTGCAGAACTGAAAAAGGCAAAAGAAACAGATATTATTGAGATGCAGCAGGCTATGCAAAATTATTCTTTAGTCTTTAATAATGAGCTTACTAAAAGAGAACAACAGCTTGAGTATGAGTTAGTTCAGAAATACAAGAAAGCTGTAGATTCTGTTGCAACAAAACAAGGATATACTATTGTTATTGATGGAAGCGCTGCAACGCTATATGTGAATCCTAAGCTTAATATTACTGATGATGTTCTTTATGAATTAAGAAAATTAAACGAAGAAAATAGCTCTACAGAATAACCCGAGATTTACTTGCTTACTCTTGAACAAATTGCTTTAAAAGTAAAGGGGAAGGTTGTTGGTGATTCTTCAGTTCAAATTACTTCTGTTGATGATATTACTGAAGCATCTGAAGGTTCAATAACATTTTCTTTTTTACCTAAATATCAAAAAAAGATGTCATCATCTAAAGCATCTGCTTTTGTTTCTGATTCTGAAAAAGGTTTAGCAGGCTATAATGGCATTGTTGTTGAACAGCCCTATCTGGCAATGATAACAATTCTTACTTTATTCTCCAAAAATAAAGATCTTAAACATGCTATTCATCCTAATGCTGTTATTTCAGAATCTGCTACAATTGATTCAGATGTTACTGTTGGGCCTTTTTCTGTCATTGGAGATAATGTTACAATAAAAAGTGGTACCATAATTGGTTCTCAAGTTGTGATATATAATGATGTTCAAATCGGTCAAGATTGTTTAATCCATTCTGGTGCCATTATTGGGGCAGACGGATTTGGTTTTGCGACTATTGATAATAAGCACCATAAAATTCCTCATATTAAAAGTGTAATTATTGGTGATATGGTAGAAATTGGTGCAAATTGTACAATCGATAAGGGGTCAGTAAAAAATACTGTTATTAAAGATTCTTGTAAAATGGATGATCAAGTTCATATTGCTCATAATGTTACAGTAGGGGAAGGCTGTTTGATCTCAGGCGGTACATTTCTTGGAGGGAGCGTTACTATTGGATCTTATTCAATGCTTGGTGGAAAAGTGGATGTTGGACCGCATGTTATTGTGGGAGAAAAATCAATTTTTGCTGCAAGATCAGTTGTATTAAAATCTGTAAAAGGTAATCAGATGTATGCAGGAAATCCGGCAAGAGAAATTAAAGAAAAACAGAAACGTGATGCTGTATTCACTAAAGTAGAAATTTTAGAAAAGCGCTTAAAAAAATTGATTAAAGAATGACAAGAAAAAAGCAAAAGACAATTCAAGCCCCAATATCTTGTACTGGCGTTGGATTACATACCGGGGTAGAAAGTACTATCACCTTCAATCCAGCCCCTGAAAATTTCGGAATTAAATTTCTTCGTACCGATAAAGCAGATCAATATGTTACACCAGATTTAGATAATGTTATTGATTTAACTAGAGGAACCACTATTGAAGAAAATGGCATAAAAGTTCATACTACAGAACATGTATTATCTGCATGTGCTGGAATGGCAATTGATAACCTACTTATTGAATTAAATAGTAAAGAACCGCCTGTGATGGATGGAAGTGCTAAAGATTTTGTTTCAGCATTAGTAGAATCTGGCATAGTTGAACAAAAGGAAAATGTAAATTTTCTAAAAATAACAAAACCTGTTGTATATACTGATGAAGAAAAAGATGTTGAAGTTGTAGGGGTGCCATATGATGGTTTTAAAACAACATTTACCATTCAGTATGATCTTGAAGATTTAGATGTACAGTATTCATCGGTACACAATATGTCTCAGAATTATCAAACTCAGATTGCTCCAGCAAGAACATTTTGTTTATTAAGTGAAATTAAAGGATTGACAAAACAAGGACTTATTAAAGGAGGCAATTTAGGTAACGCTGTTATTATTGTGGATAAAGATATTGAAGATGAAGAAGTAAAGATTTTTAAAGAAAGATTTGGAATTAAATTTTTCAAAGGAGATAGAGGTTTACATAAAACTCAGGTATTACGTTTTAGAAATGAGCCTGTTAGACATAAAACACTAGATCTTATTGGAGATTTAGCGTTATTGGGTAAACCAATATTAGGACATATTACCGCTATAAGAAGTGGACATAAGGGAAATGTTGAATTTGCAAAATTGTTAAGAAAAGAATTTAAAAGTCAGTTTAAAAAATGAAAAATATTGATGAATTATTAAAAATTTTACCTCATCGTTATCCTTTTATAATGATAGATAAAGTAATAAAATGGGATAAAAAAAAATCACTTCAAGCTATAAAAAATGTTTCCATTAATGAACCATATTTTCAAGGACATTTTCCAGGAAAACCGATTTTTCCAGGAGTATTGATTTTAGAATCAATGGCACAAGCTGGTTCGTTAATTATATCAGACTTTGTGGATAATCCCTCCAAAAAATTAGCCTATTTATCTAAAGTGTTAAATTTTAAGATTCATAAAAATGTCATTCCGGGGGATCAACTTTATATTGAAGCAAAATTGTTACAACATAAAATGAATTCCTTTAAATTTAGTGTTGAATGTTTTGTTGATCAAAAACAGGTAGCATCAGCAGAATTTTTTGCAACAGCAGTAGATAAATAAGAGGTTAATTATTAGTACAACTATACATCCAACAAGCATTGTTTCAGAAAAAGCAAAAATTGGTTCAAATGTAACAATTGGTGCTTATAACGTAATTGAAGACAATGTGACCATTGGCACTGATGTGACCATTGGCAATTTTAATACCATCGGTGAATATACTGAAATCAAAGCGCATGCTCGCATTTTTCACAATAGTAGCATTGGTGCTATTCCTCAAGATAAAAAATTTGGTGGAGAAAAAAGCAAACTTATTATTGGAAAACGTACAGTTGTTAGAGAATTTGTTACTCTCAATAGAGGAACTAAAGCAAGCGGAGAAACTGTTATTGGAGACGATGTTTTAATTATGACAGGTGTTCATGTTGCCCATGATTGTAAAATAGGGAATAACGTCATTCTTGTGAACTTAGTTGCGCTTGGGGGGCATGTTGAAATAGGTGATTGGGCTATTTTAGGAGGAGCGAGTACTGTACACCAATTTTGTAAGATTGGAAAACATGTGATGTTGGCTGCAAATTCTAAAATTGTTCAAGATGTTCCTCCATTTATTTTAGCTGGTAAATATCCTGTTAAATATACAGGCATTAATTCTCTTGGTTTAAAAAGAAGAGATTTTTCAAGCAAACAACGCACAATCATAAAAAAAGCTTACCAATATTATTTTCGATCTGATTTGAATGCTTCAGTTTCTTTAAAAAAAATCAAAGATGAATTCAAAAAAGATAAAAATATTAAAGAAATTGTTTCTTTTATAGAAAATAGTCAACGCGGTATCATTTAATTACTAAATGAAAAAAATTTCTATATTTGGTTCTACTGGATCGGTTGGAACACAGGTTTTATCTGTGATTAATGATCATCAAGATAAATTTAAAGTTTCTTGTCTTTCTTGCAGAAAAAGCGCTGATCTTCTATTAGATCAAGTCAAACAATTTATGCCAACTAAGGTGGCAATTGATACAATTGACCCTACTCATCCTTTAAATGATTTTTGCAAAAAACATAATATTGAACTTATTGTTGGTGAAGATTCTTCTCATATTCTTTCGCAATATAGTGAAATTGATTTAACAATTAATTCTATTGTTGGTAGCGCGGGATTAATTCCAACAATTAACACGGTATCTAATAATGTTGATTTAGCATTAAGCAATAAAGAATCCTTAGTGTTGGGCGGTCATATTATTATGCCATTACTTGACAATAATGATTCACAAATTATTCCTGTTGATAGCGAACATTCGGCTATTTTTCAGTGTTTACATGGTGAACCTGAGAATGCGTTAAAAAAGATTATATTAACTGGTAGCGGAGGTCCTTTTTTAGATAGATCACTTGATTCATTTGATACAATTACTAAAGAAGAAGCATTAAATCATCCGAAATGGAATATGGGGAATAAAATTTCAATTGATTCAGCTACAATGATGAATAAAGGGTTAGAATATGTTGAAGCGTTATGGTTATTTGGGATTAATACTGATCAACTGGATATTGTAATTCATCCTCAATCAATTATTCATTCATTTGTTCAGTTTATAGACGATTCTTATAAAGCACAATTAGGTATTCCAGATATGAAAGTTCCAATCCAATATGCTTTATCGTATCCTGAAAGAATACATAATAATTTTGGGACATTAGATTTTTCAGAAATCAATCAATTTACTTTTTCAATACCAGATATGAACCGATATCCATGCTTACAACTTGCAATCGATTTAGTGAAAGAAGGAGGGAATAGTGTTCCTATCATGAGCATTGCAAACGACCATGTTGTAGAGTTATTTTTGAATGATAAAATCAGCTTTCTAGACATTCCTAAAACCATTGAAAAAACAGTAAAAAAGTTTCAATCAAAAGAAGAGCCTAGCGCAAAAGATTTAATTCAATTAAATCAAGAAATCAAAGTATATTTGGATTCAAATTATCATGATTTATAGTATTTTAGCATTTATCGTTCTAATAGGGGTTATTGTCTTTGTACATGAATTAGGGCATTATTTAGCTGCCCGCAGTGTTGGAGTAACAGTAGAAAAATTCTCAATCGGGATGCCACCTACCATTTATAATTATCAACCCAAAAATTCTAAGACTGTTTTTGCTATTGGGGCTTTGCCTCTAGGTGGGTATGTAAAAATGAAAGGCATTTTCGATGAAAGCATGGATTCTGGTTTTACTGGTGCTGATGATGAATTAGAATCAAAAACCCCTTTACAAAAAATATGGGTTATGAGCGCTGGGGTAATTATGAACATTCTCTTAGCTTTTTTAGTTTTTGTTATTATTGGGACGATTAACGGAGAACCTGTTGTCGTTAACGATGATACAACCATTGATTATGTTGTTCCAGATAGCCCTGCGTCTGAAGGAGGGATCAATGCAGGCGATATGGTACTTTCTGTAAACGATACCAGTGTTAATACCTGGAAGGATTTTACTGCTATTATTAAGCAAAACCCCAATACAACACTATCTATGATTGTTGTTAGAGATGGTAGCGAAATTCAAAAGAGTGTTACCCCATTATCTGCACCAGATATTGCATCTGGAAGAGTCGATAAATTAATTGGAAAACTTGGGGTTGATAAAAAAAGAGAAATAAAAAATTTAAGTTTTATTGAATCGTTCCAATATGGATTTGATCAAACAATTTGGTCAATGGTATTAATGACTACTTCATTAAAAATGATTTTTACGGGAAATGTAAGCAGAGATGACGTTGGTAGCGTTATCATGATTGGACAAATGGCTGGAGAAGCAGCACAAGCTGGACTTACTCCATTTTTAATGTTGATGGCTCTTATTAGTGTCAACTTAGCATTTATTAATATTTTACCTATTCCTGCGCTCGATGGTGGTCACATTATGGTTATATTAATTGAAATGTTATTAGGAAAACCATTATCTATGAAAACAAGAATGCGCATTCAATCTGTTGGAATGTATTTCTTACTTGCCTTGATGGCATTTCTTATTATTAATGATCTTTTAAGGGTGTTTTCTTAATATGATTTTAATGTTAAGACAATAACTCCGCTTTTAAGTTTTATTGTTATCTTTACTGGGATGGTTTTATTGTCTTTTCCAATAGCATAAGAAATTTCCATATCACCCTTATTTTTTAATGCAGATTTATTGTTATATATTGGTATATATGTGTATGCATCAAATTTTCCAGCTGGAGTACGAATTTTTTCTTTGCCAATATTTTTTATTTCAATTTCTCTAACTTTACCTTCATCAATTGTTAAAAATTTTTTTGAACTATTTTTTGGGATATTAATATCGCGCATTATCATAATTAACCCATATGGATCTATTACTTTTCCTGGTAACGTATATTCTTTGTTATTGGTTATTGCAATGTTGTTGTTAATAATGGTAGTTGACTGCCTGCGAAAATTTTTTTCTCTAATATTTTTCTCTTGTTTTATTAAAGAGAAATCATTTTTACTAATCCAAGTATTAATCTCGTCTCTAATTTTATATAATCGATCTCCAAGTTTTGATGTTTTTACAGTAAATTGAAAATGATATGTCTCTTTATTATTAATAATTTCGCTTTTTTCAGTTTTTAAGCTTGCTTTTCCTAATGTCAAAGGCCCAAAACGTACTTCATATTTATATTCTTCTCCAATGCTAATTGATTGAGCATTAAGAGTGGAAATCATTACTAATAAAATAATTTTTTTTAACATTTATCTAATTTGTGAAATTGCATCGTCTTCAAAAACATAAATTTTTGATGGATTATTATTTTGTAGTATTCCTGCATCCAATAATAAATCAATTTCATTGCCAAATTCTTCTTCAATTAAATCAGGATCATTTAATGGTTGGTTGCCACTTTTATTGACGCTAGTGCTAGTAATCGGACCCCCGTAATTGGATAACAGCACATTTAAAAATGCATGTTGTGGAATGCGAAATCCAACTTTTCCTTTGTCTACAATCAGATTGCTGATAAAATTTTCTTTATAATACAAAATACACGTATCTCCATTATGTACAATTTTTAACATTTGTTTTTCTAATATAGGGTTGACTACAATTTTGTTTAATATGTTTTCTAATTCATGGATGATAATTGTCATTGGTCCTGTTCTTTGTTTTAAACTATTTATTTTTTGAATACCACCATCATTATTTGCGTCTGTTCCAATCCCATATATTGTGTCTGTTGGATAAACTATAATCTCGTTGTTTTTTAATGATGTAATCACTTGATCTACTGCATTGACATCATTAATGAGTACGCGTTTCATTGTGGTTTTGTTTTCCAGCGTTTATGAGGCCAAAAATATTGTTCAGGATATTTTTTAATCCTTTGCTCAAGCATCGAAGTATATTTTTGCACCATATCTTCAATGTTCATATTCGTTGTATCTATCCTTTCAAAGTTGGCTTCGTGGTGGTTATTAGTCTTGACCATTGAAAAGAAAACAAGTGGACTTCCCATTGTTTGATGATATCTTGCTGCTCCAGAAGGAGTAGAAGAAGGTTTATTAAAAAAATTCACAAAAATACCTTTTTTCCCTGCGTCTTGATCACTTAGAAGTATAAGCATCTCGTTGTTTTTTAATGATTTTTTCACTTCACTGCTTGGACCTCCCTTATGCATTTCATTTGCTATATATGGCTTCCTTAGTTCTAAAAAAAACTTCGAAGCTTCACGATTATTTTGCTTGTATGATATACCTGCAATATTCTTATAACCATTTTTTGCCATCGCAACAAACAATTTATGAAATGATCCAAAATGTCCACTGACTAAAATAATCCCTTTTTCTTCTTGTAGTGCTTCATCAAGAATATGAACATTGTTTAGATGAACTTTTTCTGAATCAAAATATGCATATTTACTGAGGAAATCGACAACCTCTTCCACATAAAATTGATAACATTTTTTAATCATTGTATTATGCCAATTATTGTCTTTTTCTGGAAAGGCACTTCTAAGATTTTCTACGGCCATTTCTTTTCTTAGTTTTAGAATATGGAATAGTAGAAAATAATGTATTTTATAGTTAATTTTGAGGAAGAGTTTTGGCAATTTTTCCAAACAAAAAGAATAAAATTTTAGAAACCAATACATTTTTACAATGTAAATCTTTGTGTTAGCAATGAAAACAAAATTTAACAAGCTTGTGGTATTTATTTTATGTGTTATTTTTAGCACTACCATTGCTAGCAATGGTAAAACACAAGTATATGTTGTTCCAATCCACGATACAATTGATCTAGGTATCCCTGCTTTTGTTAATCGTGCCATCAATGCTGCTGAAAAGAATAATGCAGAACTTATTATTTTTGATATTAAAACTTTTGGTGGTCGGGTTGATGCAGCAACACAAATAAAAGATTCAATTTCTAGTACTGAGATTCAAACTATTGCATTTATTAATAAACGTGCTATTTCTGCAGGTTCTCTTATTTCCCTTTCATGTAATAAAATCTATATGACATCTGGAGCGACAATTGGTGCTACAAGCGTAGTAGATATGAGCGGTGAAAAACAAGCCGAAAAATCTCAAAGCTATATGAGAGAAGAAATGGCTGCTACTGCAGAACAATCTGGAAAAAACACTACTATTGCTCGTGGAATGGTTGATGAAGAATTAAGTTTCGAATATCTTATAATTGAAGGCGATTCTATTAAAGTAGATGATATAGAAGGTCGTAAAGAAGGAAAATTAATTACACTTACGACCGAACTTGCTCTCAAGTATCACATTGCTGATGGAACAAGCGAATCCATTGAAGAGATTCTTACAGATTTGAACATAGACAATTATAACATCGTGACTTTGGATGAAAATTGGTCCGAAGACCTAGTACGTATTCTTACAGATCCTGTTGTTTCTTCTCTATTAACTACTTTTGGTACCATTGGAATTATTTCTGAATTATATAGTGCAGGATGGGGTATTGGAGGAACTATTGGAATAATTTGTTTAACATTAGCATTAGGGGCTGGTTATTTAACTAAGCTTGCTTCAGCTACAGATTTGTTAATTATTTTTGCAGGACTAGCTCTATTAGTATTAGAGTTTGTAGCGGTGCCTGGATTTGGTGTTTTGGGTATAACAGGATTAATAATTCTATTTTATGGTTTATATTTATTGTTAATTCCTGATGTTCCCGTAAGTGATGAAATATATTCAGCAGCACTCGATGGTTTTGCTTGGGCAATTGTTGGAGGTATTATTGTATTGATTATGTTAATTCGTTTAATATCACAATCAAAAATGTTTCAAAAATTGATTACCAAAGATTCAAATAAAGCAACCTTAAAAGACAACTATGATAAAAGATCAAAGGTATAGTGCTTATTTATGTTAGTTTTTATGAATAAATTGTATAGTAAACAGAAGAATATAAAGGAGGAGTAATGGGACTTTATGTTGCCATACCGTTAGTATTATTTATTATCGTACTATTATGGATTGTACCAGTTGGATTATGGTTACAAGCTATTTTTAGTATTGGAGGAGGACATGTAACAATTTTTAGTCTAATTGGCATGAGATTTAGAAGAGTGCCTCCTAGCATTATTGTTAATGGCTTAATTGCTGCTAATAAAGCTGGAATAGATGAAGTTTCAAGCGCAGATTTAGAAGTACATTATATGGCTGGAGGGAATGTTGATAAGGTTGTAGATGCATTAATTGCCGCATCTAAGGCTGGTATTGATCTCACCTTTGCAATTGCTACTGCGATTGATTTAGCAGGACGAGATGTATTATCTGCTGTACAAACTAGTGTATATCCAAAAGTAATTGATGCACCAGTAGATGGAAAATTATCAGCAGTTGCTAAAGATGGAATTGAAGTAAGAGCTCGAGCAAGAGTGACAGTAAGAACCGATATTCCGAATTTAGTTGGAGGTGCTACAGAAGACACTATTATTGCAAGAGTTGGTGAAGGCATTGTAAGTGCAATTGGTTCCAAAGAAAATTATGAAGCAGTTTTAGAAAATCCTGATTCAATCTCAAAAAATGTACTCAATAAGGGATTAAATCAAGGAACTGCGTTTGAAATTTTGTCAATTGATATTGCTGATATTGATGTTGGTAAAAATATTGGTGCTCAGCTTCAAGCGGATCAAGCAGAAGCAGATTTGCGTGTAGCACAAGCAAAGGCAGAAACCAGAAGAGCAATGGCGGTTGCACTTGAACAAGAAATGAGAGCAAAGGTTGTTGAAGCTGAATCTGAAGTTCCAAAAGCCATGGCACACGCATTCCGGGAAGGTAATTTAGGAGTTATGGATTACTATAAGCTTAACAATATTGCTTCCGATACTAGTATGAGAGAATCAATTGCTGGTACTAGTGAAGACCAAGATAATTCCGAGGAATAATACAGTTTGGAAGAGTTATTTTATTGGTTTATTATTTTAGCATTTTATCTTTTTTCTGCATATAGAAGTCGAAAGAAAAAAATGATTCCACCGCCTATTGAAAAAGAAGTGGAGGATACTATTCCTAATGATCCACCACCTCAAACAAAAAATGTGTTAGATTTTCTCAATGATGCATTTGAAAAAATGGAAGCAGAAGTAAAAGAAATTGAAATCCCTCAACCGGTTCAAGATCAATCTATGCATCATATTGAACCAAGTTTTGAAGAGCATTTTGATGATATGCATGATATGAGCAAGGTTGATGATCGTCATTTAGGTCCTTTAAAATCAAGAATTAAACATACTCGAACTAAGTATGATTTATTTCATGCGAAATCGAAAGTAAAAATATTACAAGAAAAATATTCTAATAATCCATTAAAGCTTGGTATTATTATGCAAACAATTTTTGATAAACCAAAGGCAATGCAACAATAATATGAACTTCCTTATTATGGGGCCACCAGGAGCAGGGAAAGGTACCCAAGCTAAGATTTTAGCTGAAAAATATAATCTTATGCATTTATCGACCGGAGATATGTTGCGTCATGAAATTGATAATCAAAGCGATATTGGTTTAAAAGCAAAAAGTTATATGGATCAAGGTTTTCTTGTACCAGATGATGTATTATTATCAATAATGGAAAATACTTTAACTACCCTAGAAGGAATAGGAATTGTCCTAGATGGATTTCCCAGAACAATTCCTCAAGCCGAAGGATTAGAAGCAATCTTTAATAAACTTGATTTGCAAATTGATTATGTTATTAATGTTCATGTTGATAAAGATATTTTAGTTAATCGGTTAATCAATAGAGCAAAAAACTCTGGTAGAACCGATGATACGGAAGAAGTAATCATCAATCGTCAAAAAGTTTATTCAGAACTTACCGCACCATTAATTGAATTTTATCAAGACGAGCTTCTTACTATTGATGGTAAAGGAGCTATTGAAGAAGTCACCCAACGTATTTTAGAAAAGATACAATAATGATTGTTATAGGTATTACGGGAGGGATTGCTTCTGGAAAAAGTGTAGCATCCAATGTTTGTAAGAAATATGATGCATATATTTTTGATGCAGACGAAGAAGCCAAGAAGCTTTTATTTACTAAAGAAATATCACAAGCAGTTTTAGATGCTTTTCCTGCTTTAGATAGTATTACTCTTGAATCGTTAGCAAAAGTAGTTTTTGCCAATAAAAAGTCTCAAAAAAAATTGAATCAAATCATTCATCCAGCTGTAAATAGAGAAACCTTAAAAAGAATTGAAAAAATTCGTGATGAAAACCAACACCCTATTTTTGTTGTTGATGCTCCTTTGATTATTGAAAGTGGCTCTTATCAATATTATAATGAATCCAATGTTCCTCTTATTTTAATTACAAGTCCTGAATCTGTTCGTATTGAACGTGCTTTAGCCAGAGGGAATTTATCATTAGACACCATTCAAGATCGTATTAAACTGCAATGGCCAGATGAAAAGAAAAGAGAATATGCAGATTATATTATTGAAAACAATTCTTCTCTTGCTAAATTTGAATCTGAGATTGAAAAACTAATACAAAAAATTATTAATGATACTAAATCGTAAATATATAATCATCATACTATTATGTTTTATTTTTATTAATTGTTCTGGTAAGGATAGCATGATTACTCAACCTACTGGCTTTGTAGACCCTTCTGACAGTAGTGGCGGTGGTAGTGGCGGTGGTAGTGGCGGTGGTAGCAATACTACTGAACTTGATGTACAACTAATGTACCCATTAGATGAACAAACCAAGTTATTTTCAACAACTTGGGGAGCTCATCAACGTACCTTTATCGTGCATGTACCACCAAACTTTGATCCAAACTATTCTATTCCTTTGTTATTTGTTCTTCATGGATATACTAGTAGTGCCAGTGTTATTCATAATTATTCAGGATTTGATCAAATTGCTGACCAGGAAAACTTTATTGCAGTTTATGTGCAGGGAACTACAGATCTGACTGGTACCACTGGTTGGGATGTTAATGTAGTTGGTACATTTGATGGTGTAGATGATGTTGGATTTTTTAAAGCATTGATTGCTTATTTTAAAACAGATTATAATATTGATTCCGATAAAATTTTTTCATGTGGGATGTCATTAGGAGGGTTTATGAGTTATAGGCTTGCTTGTGAACTTGAAGAAATTAATGGAATTGGCTCAGTTACAGGTTCACATGCTGCATACTATACTTGTAATCCACCAAACAAGAAGAATATTATTCATTTTCATGGCAATGCTGACACGGTTGTTCCCTATAATGGTACCTCTTGGTCTGTACCAGTAGAGACTGTACATGATTTTTGGGCTAATAACAATAATTGCCAGGATCAATCTCAAATAACCGTCCCAGATTTTAACAATGATGGTCTGCAATCTACCCAATTTATTTCTTATAATTGTGATGACAATACTGATGTGGTTCTCTATAAAATGGAATATGAAGGACATACTTGGTTTCACAAAGATTGGGGAGATGATTTAAATAGCTCTGAATTAATTTGGGAATTTTTTAAAGATAAATAATTAAAATAATTCATTTGTTAAGCAATGTACTGATCCACCACTTAAGTTAAATTGTGATACACTAGTTGCAATAAATTCAATTTGATTTGTACTAACAAATTCCATAATTCTTTTATCTTCAATCATACTTGTTCCCACTAAAAGACCAGGAAGAGTTAAGCAATTCATTGCTGTTCTAGCATTAAGAGATTCTTCTTTATTTGAATAATATTGGCTTAAGAGTTCCCAATTATGCTGTTTACATAATGTTTGTAGTAATTTGTAATTATTATCATCAAATACTTCTTTTGCACACATCAAGGCAATACAATTATTGCTAGAATCAAATATAGGAGAAATTGCAGTATCAAGATGGTATCCTTGTGAATATATAATGTGGAGCGAATTCACTCCCATCAGTTCTGCCATTGTTTCAGCCCCAGCTTTGTTATTACGTGAACATCCAGACAACAACATATTTTCATTTGGTAGATAAAAAAATTCACCTCCTTCTGCAATACATTCATTTTTTGGAAGAGTTTTGATGGTATACCCTAATTCCCCTAATGTGTCCTTTACAAAATCTGTTTCTTCTAATCGTTGAGGAAGACGCATATTACAAATAACAACCTCTTTATTTTGATTGCATAGGAAATGGTCTCTTGTAAATACAAAATCAAACTTTTTAGCATTTTCTAATTGTTCTGAAAAAGGAACAAATATAATATCAAATTCTAAATCACTAATAACTTTTACCAATGCCTTATGTTCGTTGATTACACGGGTATGATTTGGTATAGCTCCCGCTTTCATCATATCATTATCAGGATATGCTGTAATCCCGTCTCCCCACCAAGGTATTGATGGAAGTTCACTCATTACAATTTTTATTTTTTTCATATTGACCAAGAGAATAAACTTACAATTTTTAAATTAGATTTATAAAGTTAAATTCCGACAGTTATGCATTCTGATATTTTAACAGTAAAAGACTTAGATCGCTATTTACCTGCTATTAAAACAAACGAAGATATGCGATTTAAAAACAAATTGTCTGAAGGAGTTTTTCTATCAGATGCAATTGATGGTCTTGTTGAACTGCCTGATGAATCAATTGATTTAATCATTACAGAACCTTCGAATGGGCCTAAAAACGAAAAAACAAAGAAAAATTCTCCAACCTATACAAATTATTTAGATTGGATGGAGGTTTGGCTTACAGAATCAAGTCGTGTACTAAAATCTACTGGTTCAATCTATATTTTTTGTCCTTGGGAATCTTCTGGTATGTATCATTCTTTATTATCAAAAAAATTTCATGTACAATCGCGTATTACCATAGAACGCAACAATGAAAATTCTGATTCTAGTAAATCCAAATGGGAAAATGAACTATTTGATATCTGGTTTGCTACCAAAACAAACGATTATATTTTTAATCAAAATTATGTAGTAGATGGTAAGATTGTAGAAGATGAAAAAAACCAAGATTCAAAAAGCAATCTATGGTTTCATTTAGATTATTATGAAGTGATTAACAGAATATTAAAATCTAGTAGCTTTAAATTGAATTGGGTGGTTGATCCATTTATGAATTCTGGGAGCGTTGGTTTAGTGTCTAAAAAATCTGGAAGAAGATTTATTGGTTTTGAGTCCAATCGAGATAAATTATTACTATCTATGAAACGTATAAATGAAGGGGAATAACATATGCTTGACCAAATTCAAAATGATATGAAAACTGCTCTCAAAAATGGAGAAAAAGTAAAAGCTAATACCCTAAGGCTCTTAATTTCGAAATTAAAAAACAAAGCAATTGAAGTTGGATCTTCATTGGATGATAAACAAATTCTACAAGTAATACAAAAAACAGCCAAACAACACAAAGAATCCATTAAAATGTATAAAGATGGTAATAGAGAAGATTTGGTAACACAAGAACAAGCTGAACTTGATATTGTAGAGAAATACTTACCATCAATGATGGATGAAAATGAAGTCACAGCAATTGTCAAATCCATCATTAAAGAAACTGGTGCAACTACAATGGCAGATTTTGGAAAGGTAATGCCTCAAGTGATGAAAAAAGGTGCAGGCAAGATTGATGGTAGTATGGCCCAAGCAATCTTAAAATCAAAATTATCTTAAATAGCCATGGTTGTTGATATTCTTTTTTCAATTCTAATTTTATTTATTGGTATTTCAGGCAGTAAAAAGGGATTTTTAGATGAAATTTCAGAATTTATTGGTATTGGTCTTGCAATATGGTTAGCAATGTCTTTTTATGTAGATTTGACTATAAAATTACACTCTTTTATTAATATAAACATGGAACTAACCCAGTTTTTCTCTGCTATTATTATTTTTATTATCACTATTGTGGGAGTTCGGTTTATAACAAGTGTTTTATCATTTCTTTATGAAAATTCGAATATTTTTTCAGTGGCGAATCAATTATTTGGGTTTCTATTTGGCATATTAAAAGGAATACTATTATTAGTTGTTTTTTTATGGTTTTTTGATAATTATATATCAAACAATATATATACTATGCTTATAGAAGAGTCAAAAATTATTTCTTTACTTAATCCTATGAAAGATTGTATTAATCAATCAATAACAATACCTTTATAATATGGGAAGAATTGCACAAGAAACCATTAATAGAGTTTTAGATGAAGTAGATATTCTTGAGGTAATTTCACAATATGTAGATCTCAAAAAAAGAGGGAAGAACTATTTTGGTTTAAGTCCTTTTAGATCAGAAACAAAACCTTCATTTAGTGTCGCTGCTGATAAAAATATGTGGTATGATTTTGGATCAGGTCAAGGCGGAAATGCCATCCAATTTTTAATAGAACATGAACGTATTGGTTTTGCAGAAGCAGTACGATTGCTTGCTAAAAAATATGGAATTGAAATAATAGAAATTGGGGATAAAGAACAAGATAATCTGTATGACCAGCTATATGAAATCCATGAACTAGCATGTATTTATTTTGAAAATAATGTTAAATCTGCTAAGGCTAGTAACGGTAAACAATATCTGAAAGAACGACAGTTTAGTGATGCTACGATTAAACAATATCGATTAGGAATTTCCCTTGATAGTTGGGATAGTTTATTTAAAGAAGTTAAAGGGAAATTTGATGAAGATATTTTAAAGAAATCTGGTTTATTTTCTGAATCTAAAAAAGGATTAGTAGATCGGTTCAGAAATAGATTAATGTTTCCATTTTTTAATCTTTCAGGAAAAATAATTGGTTTTAGCGGTAGAACTTTATCTCCAGATGATGATGTGAAATATCTTAATTCACCTGAGACATTTTTATTTCAAAAAAGCAAAATTTTTTATGGAGCATACCAAACATTGCCAAATATACGAAAACAAAATTTTGCAATTTTAGTAGAAGGACAAACTGATTATCTTCGTTTGGTAGAAAACGGTTTTTCTAATGCAATTGCGACTTCGGGAACTGCATTTTCCACTAAACATGCTGCTGTACTTAAAAAACATACTAATCGAGCTATTCTTGCTTATGATTCTGATGATGCAGGTGTTAATGCTGCTATACGTGCGAGTTATGCTTTATTACAACAAGGCATAGAAACGCGTGTACTATTTTTTGGCAATGACTATGATCCAGACGATTTTTTCCAAAAAGAAAAAAACAGTAAAAAAGAATTCAAACAATTAATCAAAACATCTCTTCACCCAATTGCATTTATTGTAAAGCAAAAAGAAATTTTAAAACAAAGTGCAACACAACGATCTCTGTTTGTTGATGAATGTCTTGGTGAGATTAAAATGGTATCTGACTCAATTATTAGAGATGATTTAATTAGGAAATTGTCTAATGAGATTTCCATTCCTGAAACAGAAATTCTGAATCGATTTAAATCCATTAAAACAAAAATATATCGTCCAGTTGATGTAGAAAAAAGCAAAATACAAGAAACTCATTATACTTCTCTATCAGATAAAGCACAATTAGAACTCATTAAACTTGGATTACATTATCCAACTTTTGTTAAAGAAATTGCAATTGAATTATTTAGCAATGCTTTATTACAAAATGTGATGAAAACTCTTATCAAAAATATTGATAAAAATTATACCATTAGTCAATTGCTTGAAACAACAGGGGGTACCCCTGAAGAACGAAACTTAATCGCTAGTTTTGCTATTCATTCACCTGAAAAGGGTAGTCAGGAGCAGATTTTGAAAGATTGTGTATTAATTTTAGAACAAGAACCTATTAAACAGAAAATTCAAGTATTACGGGACAAAATAAGACGTCTTGAAGATGATGGTTCTTCACCTGAGATTTCTCTTGTAACAGAATTAACTGATCTTCAGAAGCAGCTACAATAAAAAAGCCCTCCATTGCTGAAGGGCTTCTTTATATCTTACTAATCTACTAAAAACTACAGATTAATAATTAATTGTAAATCCAATTACCCAAGATCTAGGTTGCCCTAGACGGACTCTTAGATTTGCAACATCACCTGATCCATCATATGCGTCAACAAAGTCACCGACATATAATTCGTCACCAGCGTTATGAACAGAAGCATTCAATGTTACATCTTTGCCACCTAAATTCATTCCGTATTGGAATTTCAAATTAAATAGAGTAGTAAAATCAGTAACATAAGCATCGTCAGCAAAAGTATTACCTTCGCCAAGTAAGAAGCCTAAGTCTTGAATAGCTCCATCATAACCCCATCTAGGATACTGTTTTCCAAAATGTTCTACTTCAACTGAAGCTTTCATTGTGTTCCAGAATCCTGTTAAAATCAAGTTATGAGCTTCTTGTGGTGCTCCAGATACCATCACATCTTTAACATACAAGTCAAAGTTTGTGGAAGTGGATGGATCACCAATTACTTCATAATATGTATAACTTAAATCATCAGTAAATCTCCAGTCACTTACATGACCACGTGCGTCAATTCTAAGTACTGGGATTGGTTGATAAGCTATAGAATATTCTAAACCTGAGTGATTTTCTTCCAAACCATCAATACTAAAGAATGATTCGTTTCCACTAAGGTCTTCTACAGTACCGCTTTGAGCTCTATCAGACCACTGAGATGTGTAGTAGTTTAAACTACCTGCCCACTGACCGTTAGCAGCTTGGAATCTAGCACCGATATCAAACCAAGTAGCCTTTTCATTATTAAAATCAGTGTTTTTGATGAAATTCGCATCATCAACCAATTTATCTAATGAAGGGGTTAGGTTTGCAGTACTAAAGTTACCAAACAATAGCCATGTGTCACTTATAGGATAAGTACCACCAACTTTCATCTGATAACCTGTTTCAGCATCAGCTTCTAGAGTTGGTTCTCCTAATTGGAAGTGATCTTGTACAGTATAGCTAGCGCTAGTAGTACCAAACATACCAAATGCAGTAGCTCCACTACCATCATTATAGCTTACTTGTGTATATCCACCTTGCCAATCAATTGTATTAGTATTGTCATACTGGATTTTATCACCAAGCGTTCTGTATTTTTCTTGATCTGTTGTCCAATTTTCATTTGAACTGTTGTAGTATACATCCCCACCAAGCAAGTCATAGACTTGTCTATAGTGTTCAACTTCTGCTGTTCTGACATCAAGTCCGAAAGTCAGCTTTGTTGATTCATTAAGATCCCAATCTAACTTAGACATTATGCCATAAGTATATTGATTGTTTCTGCTACCTCTTAAGACACCAGCTGATTGATAACCGTAGCCATCAACCCAATTTTCTGTACTGTTTCTTAAAATTGTAGCATCATAATCACGTCCTGAACCATCAGATTTCCACTTTAGAGAACCAGCGGAACCTGAACCTCCACCTTCACCACCGGAGTAGTAAAGCGCAGAAGATAAAAGCATATCATCTCTTACTTGGTTGTAAGAGTTAACTTGCACAATTGGTTTGTGGAAGTAATTATTTCTTTCATTAATCATCGTTGAAGAATGCGGATCAGCTTCTCTCCAATTCCAACCATCAAATGGTACCCAACTAGCGATTGCACGCTTGCCGTGGTATGGAGTGTCTAGCTCATCAGCTCTAGGATTCCAATCTACACCATATTCTGTTCTTAAATCTTCTTCAGCTACACCCATATCTCTAGCTAAGTCATGACTATAATTTGAAATACGATTATTCCAGAAATTATGACCATGTAATTGTGGAGACCCAAGTGCAACCATTTCTATACGATTATTATCGTCAATAGAATAAGATGTATTAAAATAGTAAGACCATGCGTCAGTATAAGTTCCTGTTGCAAAGAAACGATCTGCAGTTCTACGTGAAGCTGCCATGACAACTGTCATTTTATCGTCCATTATTAATCCAGAATTTACTGTTATTGCAGTCTTACTGAAGTCGTATTCACCGACTTCTTGCTTAATCTGTACGCCAGCTTCAGTTGTAGGAGCTGCACTAATAAAGTTCACAGTTCCACCTAAACTAGGTACAGCTAGATTAACAGCCCCAGCTCCTCTTTGCACTTGTACCACTGATGCAACATCAGCAAGTACGGTCCAATTTGAGAAGTATAGGTTTCCATTTTCCATATCGTTCATTGGAACACCATTAATCAAATAAGCTGTATAACGATCGTCAAATCCACGAACGTATACATTTTCATCATCCCAACCACCACCGTTTTCGACAAAAACACTAGGGAGGGTTGACAATGCTTTCGGCAATCCACGACCACCTAATCTGAAATCAATATCAGCTTTGGTATAGTCATCGTATGCGATCGCATCTGTATTATCTACACGATTTGCTAGTACATCAACACCGCCCAACGCAACGGATGAAGATGACAATGTGAAATTAGCAGATTCGTTGGAATTCTGTATTTTCACTGTAGCAGACGATTTGTTATGTCCTACTACGCTAGCAGTTACTGTGTAGGTGCCATTAGGAAGGTCTATTGAGTATGCTCCACTTAATGTGGCAGCAGCACCCGAAGAAGTTCCTTCGACAACAACATTGGCTCCCGGTAAGGCATTTCCATCTGCGTCCGTAACGGTTCCAGATACTGTACCCTGCCCAAGAACTGCGCCAGAAATCATAATGATTCCAAGTAGCGCGCCAAGAATCGTACGATTCATAGTTAACTCCTTTTTCTTGGTTACTTTCATATATTAATATATTCAAAAGCACGAGTAAGTGCTTTGTGATAATTTGACGCAATTATTTGAGGATTGCAAACATTAATTGTATCTCTATAAAAAAACTATGCTTATCCTATTAATTTTCTAATAAATTATCCTTTTTAAAATTGGTATGAATATCTTAACATGAGAAAATGGATTTTATTGATCTAAAAACACAACAAAAGCGCATTCGCGATGGTCTCAAAGTACGTTTTGATCGTATTCTAGATCATGGTGCCTATATTATGGGGCCGGAAGTCACTGAATTAGAGGAGAAATTAGCAGAGTATTGTGGGGTCAAACATGCGATTTCATGTTCATCAGGTACCGATGCATTGCTCATTCCTTTAATGGCATGGAATATAGGTCCTGGAGATGCGGTATTTACGACGCCCTTTACTTATGTTGCAACCGCTGAAGTAATTTCGTTATTAGGAGCAACCCCTGTTTTTGTTGATGTCTATGAGTCAACCTTTAATATCGATTGTGAAAAATTAGAATTAGCGATTCAAAATACTATTTCAGAAGGAAAATTAACTCCAAAAGCAATTATTCCCGTTGATTTGTTTGGATTGCCAGCGCGTTATCGTCTTATTGAAGAGATTGCAAAAAAATATGATTTAAAAGTTATTGAAGATGCAGCACAAAGCTTTGGTGCATCTATTCGCGATCAAAAAGTTGGTAATTTTGGCGATGTGGCTGCTACTTCTTTTTATCCAGCAAAACCATTAGGATGTTATGGTGATGGTGGAGCCATTTTTACTGATAATGATGAATTAGCTAAAAAATGCAAAGCTATTCGTATCCATGGGACAACCACTGATAGATATCATAGCGAACTTATTGGTTTA